>JGI24708J26588_10000129_pt1 | contig 56452 bp, 47 predicted proteins | sample BioPla1DNA2_FD_26588 | JGI IMG/M metagenome (IMG submission 26588) | reverse complement strand
AAAAAAAGGGGGAGGAAAAATGTATAGAAAAGCAACTTCACTACTTATTATTACATGTTTAATTTTAACAACATGTATTTCTGTGTTTGCATCGGGTAGGGCTGCTTATCCGCGTAATGGTTACCGCTTAGTACCCTTAGAATCTGACCACACTGGCATTGCTGTAGATACTGAATTTTTACTTGAAACAGAAAAAGATTTTTCACTAGAAGAGGTAAAAAAAGCCTTTTCAATTGATGGGGAGCCAGACCCAATTATAACAGAGCTGGACAAAAACTTTTTTAGCATTAATTTGTCAAGACCACTTATTGAAAACAGTATTTATACTTTCAGAATGAAGACAGATACTGAGACAACCTGGGTTTTTCAGACTCAAACTAAATTTGAAATTATAAGTGCATTTCCCGGAAATGAAACCATAGGAGTTCCTGTAAATACTGGAATAGAAATCATCTTTAGTCACGAAAACTTTAGTAATATAGAGGAATACTTTGAGATTACGCCAAATGTTCCTGGAAGATTTCAAGTGTATAATGGCAAGACAGCTGCATTTATTCCAAGCAATAATTTAGAATATGAGACAATTTATACAGTTAGGATAAAAAAAGGTATCAAAATAAATGGCACAGACAGGACAATAGAGGATGATTATGTATTTTCATTTGAAACAGCTGCAAAACCTGAAGAAAACCCCCCAGGAAAACCTGTAATAACTATTAATTACACTAGACAAATTACCGATTTTTCCACTGAAGATAAAGTTCAAGTTCCTTTACACTTTTACATAAGCAATTCTAACGGTCCTATGTTTTTAAATCTCAATACAAGTGTTTACGCATATGATGATTTTGAATCTTTTTATAAAGCCGTTATGATAAGGAACAGCTGTCCGGACTGGGCGCAAATTAACTATAACAACATTTTTCTGCCTGTTGACGGTTTGAAAAAAATTCTTGAATTTGATCAAAAACTTAATGAAGACGGAAGAAGGTCCGGAAGTGCAACCATTACAATTCCTCAGGAACTTCCGGAGGGTTATTATATTTTAGACAGTTACTGTGAAGATAAAAGAACGCAGACTTTTGTGCAAATAACCAATACCAGTGTTTACATAACCAAAAGCATAACAGACACTTTAATATGGGTTAACGATATGGAAACTAAGAAGCCTTTAAAAGGTGCCGTTATTAGTTTTTCAAATACTGATGATACATTTGTTACAGACGATGACGGAATTGCAGTACTTGACACTGAACTGATTGATCCTATTATAAAAGAAGATACCGNTACCAGATACGATTATTTTTACTATGACGAATATTATTCTACAGATAATTATTTTTATAGATATTACGGATCGAATTATATTTACACCAAACAGTTCCTTTGTGTAAAAACTGCAGAAGGTAAAAAAACCCTTTTAGAAACCAGTTCCTGCAGTTATGGAGGAGGCAATTATTACTGGAGATATTTTTTCACCGACAGGGGAATGTATAAGCCTTATGATACCGTAAATATATGGGGATTTATAAAAAACAGGTATGAAGATGAAGATATAGACCATCTTACTTTGGAATTATTTGAGGGTTATTACTATTACAGCCCTTATTATTACGACCGTCCGACCAAAGACGTATTTCCTGTTATTAAAAAGAACATAAGTGTACAAGATAATTTCTTTGAAGAAAAAATCCAGCTTCCTAATTTGCCGAAAGGCTATTATACAATAAGACTAAAAAAAGGCGATTCAGTTATTGTATCTAGTATTATTGATGTTCAGGAATATGTAAAACCTTCATATAAAATGGAATTTGAAAAAGACAAAGTTGCCGTTTTTTTAGGTGAAGAGGTAAACTTTAATCTTAGTGCATCATTTTTTGAGGGAACAGGAGTATCAGATTTAAATACAAGTTATACTATAGGAACAAGTTCATTAACTGATAAGTCAATAGAAGGAACAGGGACAACGGATGTTTCCGGAAAATTAAATATAAAATATGTTCCGGAGGCAACAAAAAATGTTCAGGGAATTTATACTATTCCGGTAACTGCCAGGGCAACTTTGCCTGAAACCGGAGAAATCAGGGCTTCTGACTCAGTGAGGGTTTTTGTCAATGACATTAATGTTAAATACAGCGGAAAAATAGAAAAGGGAATAGGACGTGTTGATGCGGAAGTAAATGAAATTGTGCTAGACCGTCTGAATAACGGAACCGCTGCCCACTATAATGACTATTTAGGAGCTCCGGTGGGTGGTAAAACCATAAACGGTACCATTTATCTGAACACATGGAATAAAGAAAAATCAGGAACATATTATGATCCAATTAACAAAGTTACTTATGACATATACAGATGGACACTTGAAACCAAGCCTATAAAGAATTTTTCAATGAATACAAGTAAATCGGGAACGGCTTTTTATAATTTTGACGCTCCGGAAATAAAGGATTCCTACTACACTGCTAAACTATGGTGTGAAGATAACTCAGGAAGATCTATGTCTTTCGGTACAGTGTATATTGGAAAACAAATTAGCTATTCTAATTCCGGAAGCAATTCTTATACATTAAAAAGCGATAAAGAAAAGTACGGTATAGGCGAGGACGTAAAATTGGATTTTGTATTTGGAAATGAAAATCTTCCGTACGAAAATTACATCTATATCCTGTCTCAAAACGGGATTGTACATTATGATGTATCCNATTCATCAACCCATACTTTTGAATTTTTAGAAGATTACATGCCAAATGTTTATGCAACTTCGGTTTGTTTTACCGGCAGAACATATATTNCTGCAAGAAGAAACATTGTATATGATATGGAAGAAAAAAATCTCACTATTGCAGGAGAAACAGATAAAGATTTTTACAAACCGGGGGATACGGTAAACTTAAAAGTAAGTGTGAAAGACAAAGACGGAAATCCCGTTAAATCAGTTGTAAATATAAGTATTGTTGATGAAGCTTTCTTCAGTTTAAGAAATCAATACGTAAATATACTTAGTGATTTGTATGTACGTATAGCTTCAGGAATATACTTTGATAAAAAATCCCACAATATAGATGCCGAACTGCGTGAAAGAGTTGAAATGGCGCCGGAACCAGGTTGGGGTGCTCCTCCTAATGGTGATGTAGACGGTATTAATAAATCTTCTGATGTAAGGTCTGACTTTAGAGACACAGCAAACTTTTTAAGTATAAATACCGGAACTGACGGAACAGGTACGGCTTCTTTCAAACTTCCTGACAATGTTACTTCATGGAGAATAACCATGTCAGCAATATCAAAAGAACTAAATGCCGGAAGCGAAAAGGTTAACATGATAGTGACACTGCCGTTTTTTATAAACTACAGCTTCAATACATCCTATTTGGCCGGTGACAAGCCTGTAATGGGTGTAAATGCTTACGGAAGCGGACTTGAAGAAGATGAAGATGTGTATTTTGAAGTATATGACAAGGCTGATCCGGATACTAAGATTACTGTAAAAGGAAAAGCTTTTGAAAGAGTAAATATACCCCTTTGGACTTTTGAAGAAGGGCACTATGATTTAATAATAAGGGCATATACTGAAAATGGATTTTCCGATGCCGTATTGCATTCGGTAAATGTATTTGACTCTTATTACCAAATTGAAAAAGCCGAATTTTCAATAGTTTCACCTGACATGGATATACCAGCGGGAGAACAGGGATTTACCACTCTTGTGTTCCAGGACAAAAGTAAAGGTATGTACTTTAGGGATTTGAAAAACTTAAATTATGTTTTTGGAGGAAGGCTGGATCAAATTATATCCAGGTATTTGGCATNAAAATTGTTGAATGAATACTTTAGTGAAGACCACTATTTACCTGCACTAGAAAAACCTAATGTTTCAGAGTACCAAAAAGCCGACGGCGGTCTGGCATTGTTTACTTATTCAGAAAGCGATATTGATTTAACTGCAAAAATGGTTGTTTTTGCAAAGGATATGGTTAATACAGAGCAGTTAAAACAATACTTTAAAAGAAACCTTAATATAAGTTCCAACAGAATAAAGGCATTGTACGGACTTTCTGTATTGGGAGAACCTGTTCTTTTAGAGCTTAATGAAGCTGAAACCATTGATAATTTAGGCGTAACAGACCTCATATATCTGGCTCTTGCCTACTATGAAATAGGTGACATGACAAAGGCTGAAGAAATATACAATGAAAGAATATCCCCATATATAGAAGAATATGCACCATATTACAGAGTTAAGATAGATTCTTCTAAAGGTGATATTTCAGAGGTTACCGGACTTTGCTCATATCTTGCAGCATTGCTTGATAAGCCTGAAAGTGAAGGCATGTATGAATACTGTGCTCTTGGACGTTTACGGGACAGACTTATATACATAGAAAAACTTCTGTTTATCAGTGAAAAAATTAAAAACTTAAGTACAGAAGATGCAGAATTTACTTACAATTATGACGGGGAAGAGAGAAGGGTACAACTTACAAATGGAAAAAGTTTTTCCTTAAGATTATTGCCAATGCAGCTTAAAAACTTAAAAATAACAGATGTAAAAGGGGATGTTGGTTTAGTATCTGTTTTCAAAGAAAATGTATTTGACATAAAACAAAAGAGCAATGATATTTCCATCAGCCGCACATACTACCATATGAACGGCACTCCTTTAAATTCAAACACATTGAAGCAGGGAGATGTTATAAAGGTGAGACTTACATGGAGGATTAGCGACACAGCATTTGACGGGGTTTATGAAATAACCGACTATCTTCCTTCAGGACTGAAGCCTAATAGATCCATGTATAATACTGAAGGCCAGAAAGTAACTTTCTACGTTTATAACAGCAGTTATTGGAAATCAAATCCGTATATTGAATATCTTGCAAGGGTTGTAAGTCCAGGTGTATATACTGCACAGGGACCTGTAATCCAAAGCACCACTTCCCGTGACATTATAAATTCAGGAAAGACGGAAGTTGTAACTATAGAAACAGATGAATTAATTTCCACTCCAATTGATCCNCCGCCATTTGTGCCTGAGCCTGAAAAGATTTTATATGGTGACATAAGTGGTGACGGGAAAATAAACTCAATAGACTATACAATGCTTTCAAGATATCTTCTTGAAATTATTAAAGAACTTCCAGTACGAAAAGAAGCTGCTGACTTAAATGGAGACGGAGTTATTAACTCTATAGATTTAACTCTTTTAGGAAGGTANTTGTTGGTATATATTGACAAATTCCCGGTTGAGGAAAAATAATTGACTAATTTTATTTGAATTTACTTAACTATATTTTAAAAAAATAAAAAATTGGCTTTGGGATAATTAATTGTCCCGAAGCTAATTTTTTATAGGTATGCTTGATTTTTATCTTTTTAATATGTAATATAGAAATGATAATTATAATTTGGAGGAATAATATGAGTTCAGAAGAAAAACTTGATTTAAAATCTGTGTTGGAATTGGATTCTAATATGGATTTATATAAGGTGGTAGACTTTCTAAATAAAAATCTTAAAGACAAAAATCTTTTGTTTGGCTTGACTATGAATAAAGGTAAAATGAGAATCTCAATTTATGAAACAGCATAATTTGGCATAAGGGGAATTGGAATGAAAAATAAAAATTCTGACTTAATATCTATAATTGAAAACAGCATGGAAAAATTTAGCAAAGGACAAAAATTAATAGCAAATTTTATAATAAATCACTATGACAAAGCAAGCTTCATGACTGCTGCAAAACTTGGTGCAGAAGTGGGGGTCAGTGAATCAACTGTAGTAAGATTTGCAAATGAAATTGGCTTTGAAGGGTACCCTATGCTTCAAAAAGAATTGGGTAAATTAGTTAAAAGCAAACTAACACCCACTCAAAGGATGGAAATTTCCTCTAGAAGAATAAAGGATAGTAATATATTAAAAAGTGTTCTTTTGTCAGATATGGACAAAATCAAAATAACCTTAGAAGAAATTGATACAAAAAGTTTTGATAATGTGGTGGAAAGCATTTTAAACGCAAAACGAATATATATACTTGGGGTGAGAAGTTCTGCACCATTAGCAAGTTTTTTAGGATTTTACTTTAATCTTATATTTAATAATGTAAGACTTGTACATACTACTAGTGTAAGTGAAACATTTGAACAAATAATTTATGCCTCTAAAGGTGATGTGGTGATAGGTATTAGTTTTCCCAGATACTCAATGAGAACTATAAATGCAATGAAATTTGCCAAAAAACAAGGTGCAACTGTTATAGCCATTACAGACAGCAATGATTCTCCTTTGACAGAAAACTCCCACCACACTCTTACTGCTAGAAGTGACATGGCTTCTTTTGTGGACTCTCTTGTTGCGCCCTTAAGTGTTCTAAATGCTTTAATTGTTGCAATTGCTATGAGGAAAAAAGAACATGTTTACAATGTTTTTCAAAATTTAGAGGAAATATGGGATGAATACGGAGTTTATGAAAAGAATGATAAAAATGCATAAATAAAATTTATGGAGATTAATAATATGAAAAAAAAGGTTATAGTTATTGGTGCCGGTCCTGGAGGGATAATGGCTGCTGGAAAAGCCGCTGAAAATGGCAATGAGGTGATACTCATTGAAAAAAACAACAAAATAGGCAGAAAGATTTTAATATCTGGCAAAGGCAGGTGCAACATAACAAATAATACCGATATAGAAGGTCTTATTGAAAACACTCCTGGAAATGGGTGTTTTTTGTATTCTGCTTTCTATACATTTTCAAACACAGATTTGATAGAATTTTTTAATAAATACGGTCTTAAAACAAAAGTAGAAAGAGGCGGCAGGGTATTTCCTGTTTCAGACAAAGCAAAAGATGTGGTAGATACTTTAAATAATTTTTTAAAAAGCAAAAAAGTAACTTTATGGCTAAACACCTCTGTAGAAAAAATACTAGCAGATGATAAAAAAATAACTGGTGTCATGTTAAAGTCAGGTAAAAAAGTTAGTTGTGACAAAGTTGTATTGGCAACTGGAGGTGCCTCATATCCTGGAACTGGCTCAACTGGGGACGGGTACAAAATGGCAAAGGATTTAGGACATACCATAGTTTCTTTAAAACCCTCTTTGGTGCCACTAATCACTAATGAAAAGTGGGTTAAAAATCTACAAGGGTTGTCTTTAAAAAACGTTTCAATAACTTTATTAAATAATAAAGGTAAAAAAATATATAGTGATTTTGGAGAAATGCTTTTTACACACTTTGGAGTTTCAGGTCCTATAATACTAAGTGCAAGCCGGCATATATTAGATTATGATTATAAAGGAATAAAACTTTTAATTGATTTAAAACCTGCCCTTACAGAAGAAAAGTTAGATGAACGAATCCAAAGGGATTTTTTGAAATTTTCAAGAAAACAGTTTAAAAACGCTTTAGACGACCTTTTGCCACAAAAACTAATTCCTGTAATAATAGAGCTTTCAAGAATAGATGCTGCAAAGCCTGTAAATCAAATTACAAAAGAAGAGAGAATATCTTTGGTAAAACTTTTAAAAAACCTTACTCTATCAATTAATGGAGCAAGGCCATTAGAAGAAGCAATAGTAACAGCTGGCGGAGTATCTGTGGATGAAATTAATCCATCTACAATGGAATCAAAACTAATAAAGGGACTGTTCTTTGCCGGGGAAGTTATTGATTTAGATGCATATACAGGAGGGTTTAATTTAACAATTGCCTTTTCCACAGGGTATTTGGCAGGTAATAATTGCAGGTAAAAAAAGGGTATGTGTATTTTTTAAAAAACTTGTGCATATTATTCTTATAGTAAATATTCCCTTTTAAAACCTTTGTGGAGTGAAAAATATGAAAATTATAATATTTAAAACAAGTAGAAAACAAAAAAAACAGCGAAATAAAAAAATTTTTTCAGCATATATTTTTGAAAAGATTTTATTCTCTACTTTTGTATTTGTGTTTATAAGCTTAATTATTGTTCAGGCTGCAATGACAAATCCAAATGTAAGAGCGGTTTTAGTAAGTGAAAACAGTTTAGAAGGAAATCCCCTTCAAAATGAGGAGTATCTCTATAAAAGAGGGGAAATTTTTATTTCATTAAAAAGTGAAGATAAAAATAAAAAAGTTAAAGTATTATTAAATGGGGATACAGTGGCTGCATTTACTTCAAATATTATAAAACTATATGTTAAAGACGGAGATGTGGTGGAGATTGATTCTACTATGGCAGATAATGCAGAAGTAGAAATAATTTCTGCCAGCAGCAATATTTTAGACAAATACAAAGGCACTAATATTAAATTAAATTCAGAAATAAAACAACTGGCTAAAATACAAATTGATTAATTTTTTTATTGTTTTAATTGTGTTATTACAGTATAATATAATAGTAATTTAATAACTTTACATATAATACTTTAAAAGTTCGGAGAGATTATGGATAAGAATAATTTAAAATCCAAAGGCTTTGGCAGTAAGGAAATTGCTTCAGCAGCAATTAAAATTGCCCTTACATCACAAAGGGAAGAGGAAAAAATGTATCAGGCAGAATTCTTAGAACAGGGTATTAGAACAGTTGCTGCAGATTTTGGTGGTGAGTTTATTACCTCATTTACCAAAATAATAGAAAGAGCTGTTGTGGCTTCAAAAAGAGAAAATGTTATTTTGGATAACCATGTAGAAGAGGGTGCAGTGGCAGGAGCTACAAGAGAAGCACTGTCTCAAATAATGCCTAAGGCAATAGGCTTAAATGTAGGAGGCAAAATAGGCGTTGCCCGATATAAAAACCATATTAGTGTGGCAATATTTTTCGGTATTGGTTTACTTCATTTAAATGAAGTTTCTATTGGATTAGGGCACAGGGTTGTTTAATTGTTTTTTATATAAAATGGTAGATTGGTAGAATGGCAGAATGGAGGAAGTTAAATATGGTAAGGGCTATACGGGGAGCTACTACTGTTTTAAACAACGATAAAAGAGAAATTTTAAATGAAACAAAAAAGCTCCTTATAGAAGTAATTGAAAAAAACAATCTTAAAAAAGATGATATTATAAGTATTATTTTTACTGCCACAAAGGATTTAAATGCAACTTTTCCAGCTGTGGCAGCAAGAGAAATAGGTCTTAATGATGTGGCTCTTATGTGTATGAATGAAATTGATGTGCCAGACGGTCTTAAAAAATGTATAAGGGTAATGCTGCATGTAAATGCAAATATGGATAAAAGACAAATAAGGCATGTATATCTTAATGAAGCGAAAGTTTTAAGACCTGATTTAAACTAGATAAATTGTTTAAAAAATACTTAAAAATCAGTTTGGGAGAGTAGTATGAGTGACAAGAAAATTTCAATTGCCATTGATGGTCCTGCTGGTGCAGGAAAGAGTACAATAGCAAAAATTATATCAAAGAAATTGGGGATTTTATACTTGGATACCGGGGCTATGTACAGGGCAGTTGCACTAAAAGCAATTAATGAAAATATTGATACACTTGATGATGAGAAATTATCAAAACTTGTAGAAAATATTGATATTGAAATTGTTTATTCTAAAGATGAGCAAAAGATTTTTCTAGATGGCAAAGATGTCAGCTCTCTTATAAGAACACCTGATGTTTCAATAGGTGCGTCAAATGTTGCAACCATTCCTAATGTTAGAATAAAAATGGTTGAACTTCAAAGAAAGATATCCACAGAAAACAGTGTAGTGATGGATGGAAGGGATATTGGTTCTTATGTGCTGCCCAATGCAGATGTTAAGATTTTCTTAAATGCAGATATTAAAGAGAGAGCAAGAAGAAGATATTCAGAGCAGCTGTCTAAAAATATTGAAAATATAACATTAGAAGAGGTTTTGAAGGATATTGAATATAGGGATAAAAATGACAGTAGCAGAAGTTTTGCACCACTTACCAAAGCCTCAGATGCCATAGAGATAGATACAACAAATATGTCAATTGATGAAGTTGTAAATACAATTTTAGGATATGTGAAAAGTTATGGGTAAAGAAATAGTTAAAATTATTTTTGTTATAATCTTTTCTGTTTTTTACAGGGTTCAGATTATAGGCAGAGAAAATATTCCCAAAGAAGGTGCTGCCATTTTATGTAGTAACCATATTAGTGAGTTGGACATGTTTTTTATTGGATATAGAATGAAACGCTTAGTTCGCTATATGGCAAAGGAAGAACTTTTTAAAAACCCAATTTTAGCATTTATCATAAGAAAATTAGGAGCTTTTCCTGTAAAAAGGGGAAAAGGTGATGTAGGAGCTATAAAAACTTCTTTAAAACTCTTATCCGAAGGACATATTGTTGGTATCTTTCCTGAAGGAACAAGAAAGAAAAAAGCCCAAAAAACCAATAAAGAGATAAAAGTTAAAGCTGGTGCAGCACTTTTAGCCCAAAAATCACAGGCACCTATATTGCCTGTTTTAATAAATGGGAACTATAGATTATTTAGCAAAGTTAAAGTAATATTTGGAAAACCTTTTACACTTGATTTAGATAAAAATAAGAAATATACTAATAGTGAGTTATTATTGGAAAGTGAAAAAATTATGAAAAAAGTATATTCTCTTTTGGAGGAATAGAATTGGAAATAATTATAGCCAAATCAGCAGGATTTTGTTTTGGAGTAGACAATGCTGTAAAAAAAGTTTATGAAATGCTAAAAACAAATAATAAACAAATATACACCTTTGGACCTATCATTCACAATGAACAGGTGGTAAATTACCTTAGGGAAAAAGGGGTAAGAATAATAAAAGATATAAATGATTTAGATGATATAGATGGTAATATTGATGGAAAAGGTCATATTGTTATTAGAGCGCATGGTGTTACACCAATTATATATAAAAAGATTAAAGATAAGGGGTTGATTTTGGAAGATGCTACATGTCCATATGTGAAAAAAATACACAATCTTGTAGAAGAAAAGAGTAATGAAGGCTACAGGATAATAATTGTGGGTGACAAAAACCATCCCGAAGTAATCGGAATTAATGGCTGGTGTAACAATAATGCCTATATAATAAACAGTGTTGATGATGTAAAATTAATTAAAAAAACCGATGAAAAAGTTTGTGTTGTAGCGCAAACAACCATTACTAAAGACAGATGGCACGAAATAAATGAATGTTTAAAAGAAAAATTTGAAAACATCTTAAAATTTGATACAATATGTAGTGCCACAAGTAAAAGACAAAGCGAAGTGGAGGAAATATCCAAAACTGTAGATGTGATGATAATAATTGGAGATAGAAATAGTTCAAACACGCAAAAACTTTGCGATATTTCCAAAAAACACTGTGCTATGACTTTTAAGGTAGAGACATCTGCTGATTTACCACAGATAGATGTTGAAAAAATAAAAAAAATAGGAATTTCTGCCGGGGCTTCGACACCGGACTGGGTAATTGAGGAGGTTATTAAAAAAATGAGTGAACTAAACAATCAAGAAGTAACTAAAAATGAAGAAAATAATGGTGAAATTAATTTTGCCGATGCTTTGGAAGATTCTTTTGTAAGAATACAAGCAGGAGATATTATAAAAGGAAAGGTAATTGGTTTTAATGCCAATGAGGTTTTTGTAGATCTAGGCTATAAAGCTGATGGAATAATATCTCTTGAAGAGTACACCGATATACCTGACTTTCAAATTGAAAAAGAAGTAAAAATAGGGGATGAAATTGAAGTTTTTGTTCAACAAATTAATGATGGAGAAGGCAATGTCAGACTTTCAAAAAAACAAGTTGAAGCAAATAAAGCTTGGGAAGAAGTAGAAAAAGCTTATGAGGATAAGACACCTTTAAAAGCTATTGTAATTGAAGTTGTTAATGGAGGAGTAGTAGCTAGCTACAAGGGGGTTAGAATTTTTGTACCTGGCTCTCAATTAAGTGACAGATATGTAAAAGATTTAAGAGAATATTTAAAAAGAACTATAGAATTAAGACTAATTGATTTTAATGAAAAGAGACGCAAATTAGTTGGCTCAGCAAGAGTAATTCTTGAAGAGAGAAAAGAAAAAGCTTCTAAAGAGATTTGGGGAAATATAGAAGTGGGCAAATCTTACAGTGGAGTTGTAAAAAGCCTGACTAAATTTGGTGCTTTTGTTGATATAGGCGGTGTAGATGGGCTTATACATGTTTCTGAATTATCATGGTCTAGAATAGATCATCCTTCCGAAATTTTAAAAGTGGGTGATACTGTAGAAGTTCATGTACTAGAGTTTGACAAAGATAAGAAAAAAATCTCTTTAGGTTACAGAAAACAAGAAGATAACCCATGGGTTAAAGTGGGTCAAATGTATAAAGAAGGAGTTATTGTTACTGTTAAAGTTTTAAGAATGACGCCTTTTGGAGCATTTGTTGAAATTATAGAAGGTGTAGACGGTCTTGTTCACATTTCTCAGATATCAAATAAACGTATTGCAAAAGTTGAAGATGTTTTAGAAGTTGGAATGGAAGTTGATGCTAAAATAATTGAAATGGATGTTGAAAACAAAAAAATCAACCTTAGCATTAAAGAAGTAAAACCAATAGACCCGCCAGGCGACAGCACAGAGGAAGCTAAAGAAGAAAATAAAGAAGAGACGGAAGTTACAGAACACAAAGAAGAAATGGAAGTTACACTGGCTGATGTTGTAAAAACTTCCGAGTAAGATAAAACTTAAAAACTATTTGTATTAAAATAAAAAACATTGGAAAAATTATGATTTTTCCAATGTTTTTTATTTTATCATCTCTTTAAAGCAAAGAATTTTGAAAAATTATTGAGTATAAATGAGTATGTGCCACATAAATTAATACAAATATTAAATATATATAATTATGCTAAAAAACTATTGACTTTTGAATGAAAAGTGCTAAAATAGTTTTTGTTGAAATTCGTTTGTAAATTTCAAAATAAAGAAAGGTTGGGATATTATTTATTAAAGGAGGAAACAAATATGAATGCATTAGGACGTCATATTTTAGCAGAAATTTATGGTTGCACCGCCGACATGCTCAACAACGCAGATATTATCGAAAAATGTATGGTTGAAGCTGCGCTAAGAGCTGGAGCTGAGGTGAGAGAGGTGGCATTTCACAAATTTAGTCCACAGGGAGTTAGTGGTGTAGTAGTTATTTCAGAATCTCATTTAACTATTCACACGTGGCCGGAACTAGGTTACGCCGCCGTGGATGTTTTTACTTGTGGTGATACCGTTAATCCGTGGGATGCTTGTAATTATTTAGGTGAAATGCTTAAAGCTAAGGACATGACAGCAACCGAGGTGAAAAGGGGCATATTTGATGAACCTGTTAAAGTTGCAAATTTATAATAAACATTTATATAGATTCTTAGGGATGTACAAGTAGAGCCTAAACCAACTAACAATGGTTTAGGCTCTACTTTAATATAAGCTTTTTAAACCTTTATTTTTTAAAAACATTGTGTTAAAATATATTTAAAATATATTAATTTTTTTCTATAGTTACTATATCAAATTCCTTGTATAGTTATCACAATAATTATCATAATAAAGGAGCAGATATGGAGAGAACATTAGTTATTTTAAAACCCGATTCTGTAAGAAGAAAATTAGTTGGAGAAATAATTTCAAGATTTGAAAAAAAAAATTTCACTATAACCCACATTAAAATGATGACAATTGATGAAGAAACTATAAGTCTGCATTATTCTCATGTAAGAGGCGAATCTTTTTTCAATGATCTCACAAAATATATGACTTCTGGTCCAGTTATAGTTATTATTCTTTCGGGGAATAAAGTTATATCAACTGTCCGCAACATGATTGGAAAAACAAGTTCTTTTGACTCTTTGCCTGGCACCATAAGAGGGGATTTTGGTTCTCATGATTTTGAAAATTTAATACATGCATCTGATTCTGTCCAAAGTGCAGAATTAGAAATAAAAAGGTTTTTTCCTGAACTTACTTATTAATTTTTAGAATGGAGATATAAAATGTCAATGAACTATGAGGATTTTAAAAAAGAAATTTATAAAATAACTGGAATTGACCTTAATTCATATAAGGAAAGACAGATGAAAAGAAGACTTAATTCACTAATTAGCAAAAGGGGATTTGATGGATATCAATCATATATTGAGGCGATAAAAAAAGATTCAATGCTTTATGATGAGTTTATGACCTATATTACTATAAATGTATCTGAATTTTGCAGAAATCCTGAACAGTGGGTTAAATTAAAGGAATTTATTCTCCCAATGCTGATAAAAGAAAATAAAAAATTAAAAATTTGGAGTGCTGCCTGTTCTAGTGGGGAAGAGCCATATACCATAGCAATGATATTAAATGAATTTTATCCTCTTGAAGATATTAAAATTATTGCAACTGATTTGGACAAGGATATATTGGAAAAAGCCAAAAAAGGAATTTATGCGGAAAAAAGTATGACAAACCTTCCTAAGTCTTATTTGCAAAAACACTTTACAAAAGATGGGAACACTTATTGTATAAAAGATCAGCTAAAAGAATGTATTGAATTTAGACATCATAATTTATTATCTGATGAATACCCGTCTAACTGCCATTTAATTGTGTGCAGAAATGTTTTAATTTACTTTACAGAAGAGGCTAAAACAGAAATATATAAAAAGTTTAATAAAGCTTTAGCCCCATCAGGAGTATTATTTGTAGGAAGTACAGAACAGATACTTCTTTATAGTAACTACAATTTAAAACCAATACAAACGTTTTTTTATCAAAAAGAAAAGGATCTCTAAACTATGCAAAAAGTATATATAGACTATTTTCGGTAATAATAATTATTGGAGGTGGTCTTTTTGGTAGTTGCGATCCAAAGGGGACTTGAAGATATAAAAAGCCAACTTGAAAAAAGAGGGTTTGATGTTGTTTACATTGAAAATTATAATTATCCTGTTGATGCTATTATTTATGCAGGAAACTCATTTAATATTTCATGTATATCCAGAAATAACATGCCCCAATTTACTATGGGAAAAAGAACCCAATACGGGGTTTTTATGATTAATTCACAGGGAAAAACCATTGACGAAATAGAAGATATGCTAAAAAAAAGATGTTACACTCCTTTATTTTAAATTTATTTTTTTTTAAAACTCCATTTCCATAATTATGAATACATTCTGGCAATATACATATTCTCTTCTAAGGTCTATGGTTAGTATGTCAATAATTTCACAAAGTGCGGAAAAAATATTGACAATCATATCCTAGAGTGCTAATCTAGTTAATGTAAATATTTTATAAACTTAAATTTATAAAATCAAACTTCTGCAACATACTAGCAAAATGTTTTAACAATTTGTTTTAGGGAATAAATAAATAAGAAATTAGTTTAATATAAGGGGTAATAATTATGGACAGAAAAACAATATATTTTGATCATGCAGCGACAACACCTATAAGCTCTGAAGTTTTAGAAAAGATGTTGCCGTACTTAAAGGGGAATTTTGGAAACCCTTCATCTATATATTATCTTGGAAGAGAAAGTAAAAAAGCTGTAGAAGATGCTCGGGAAAAAGTAGCTAAAGCTATTAGCGCAAATCCAAGAGAAATATTTTTTACAGGGTCAGGAACTGAGGCAGATAACTGGGCTATAAAGGGAGTTGCCTATTCCAACAAAGACAAAGGTAACCATATAATTACCACAAGCATAGAGCATCACGCTGTTTTGCATACATGCCGCTATTTAGAAAGTGATGGTTTTGAAGTAACTTATCTGCCAGTTGATGAAAATGGGCTTGTTTCTCCTGATGATGTGTTAAAAGCAATTAAGCCCAATACAATACTTATTTCAGTTATGTTTGCAAATAATGAAATAGGAACAATTCAGCCTATTGGAGAAATAGGCAAAATTGCAAAGGAAAAAGGCATAATTTTTCACACAGATGCTGTACAAGCAGTGGGAAACGTACCTATAGATGTTAATGAATTAAATATAGACCTTTTATCTTTATCAGCTCACAAGCTTTACGGTCCTAAGGGAGTGGGAGCTTTATATATAAAAAAAGGTGTGAAAATCACATCATTTATTCATGGAGGAGCTCAAGAAAGAGGCAGAAGAGCTAGTACAGAAAATGTTGCTGGAATAGTGGGACTTGGAGAAGCCATTAAAATTGCAACTGAAAACATGGAAGAAAACAATAAAAAATTGTTAAGCTTAAGAGACAGAACAATTGAAGAAGTGCTGAAAAATATTCCTTTTACAAGGCTAAATGGGGACAGACAAAATAGACTTCCAGGAAATGCAAACTTTTCCTTTGAATTTATTGAGGGGGAATCCCTCCTTCTCATGCTTGATATGAAGGGTATTGCAGCATCAAGTGGGTCTGCCTGCACATCAGGCTCTTTAGATCCATCCCATGTTCTTCTTGCAATTGGTCTTTCTCACGAGATAGCTCATGGTTCACTTAGAATTACTTTTGGAAAAGACAATACTCATGCTGACATTGATATACTATTAAATGAATTACCTGAAATTGTTGGGAGACTAAGAGAAATGTCTCCATTATATGAAAAAGTGAAAAGAGGGAAACAATATGTATAGTGATAAGGTTATGGATCATTTTGCAAATCCAAGGAATGTTGGAGAAATAGAAAATGCCGATGGCATTGGAGAAGTAGGAAATGCCAAGTGTGGCGATATTATGAAAATGTATCTTAAAATTGAAAATAATGTAATAGTTGATGCTAAGTTTAAAACTTTTGGATGTGGTGCTGCTGTTGCTACTAGCAGTATTTCCACAGAACTTATAATAGGTAAAACTGTAGATGAAGCTCTAAATATAACTAATAAGGCTGTGGCTGAAGCTTTAGACGGCCTGCCACCTGCTAAAATGCACTGTTCAAATTTAGCAGAAGAGGCTATACGAGCAGCTATACAGGATTATAAAAACAAAAACGGTCTTTCTGACAATGAAGATGGATGCATTACATGCTGCAAAAGGTGCGAAGATATAAATCACGACATAGACTGACAAAGGGTGGAATTGATATAAAATGTCTAAAAAGAAAGTTATGATAGGTATGAGCGGTGGTGTCGATAGTTCGGTGGCCGCCGCTGTACTTTTAAAAAAAGGTTATGAAGTAATAGGCGTTACAATGAAAATATGGCCTGAAACGGGAGAAGATACAATAAAAAATGAGACAGGATGCTGTTCACTTTCTGCTGTAGATGATGCTAGAAGTGTTGCATATAAATTAGGCATACCTTATTATGTTATGAATTTTCAGGATGTCTTTCATGGCAAGGTAATTGATTATTTTAAAAATGAATATTTAAAAGGCAGGACCCCTAATCCTTGTATTGCCTGCAACAGATATGTTAAGTTTGAGGCTATGCTTCAAAAAGCAGTATCTATGGGGATAGATTATGTGGCTACAGGACATTATGCAATTATTGAATATAACGAGAAGTTAAAAAGATACTTACTTAAAAAATCAGTAACTGATAAAAAAGACCAGACATATGCACTGTATAATTTAACCCAGGACCAACTTTCCAGAACATTAATGCCTATTGGCGACTACTCAAAGGAAGAGGTAAGGGAAATTGCAAAAAAACTAGGTCTTGATGTGGCTTCAAAACCTGACAGCCAGGAAATATGCTTTGTGGAAGACAATAATTATGCAAAGTTTATTAAGGAAAATACAGATAAAAAAATTAAGCCTGGATATTTTGTTGATACAAAGGGAAATATCTTAGGAGAACACAAGGGAATAATTCACTATACTGTAGGTCAAAGAAAAGGTCTTGGGATAGCTTTTGGAAAACCTATGTATGTGATAGGTGTGGATGCTCAAAACAACAATGTAATATTAGGAGAAAACCACGAAACCTTTTCTAAATCCCTTATAGCAGATGACTTAAATTATATAATGATTGATAAATTAGAAAAGCCTATGGAAGTAAAGGCAAAAATCAGGTACTCTGCAAAAGAAGCAGATGCAACTATTTATCCTATCCAGGATGGAAAGGTGAAGGTTGTATTCAAAGACCCTCAGCGAGCTGTAACCCCGGGACAGTCAGTTGTCTTTTACAGTGATGATATAGTTGTAGGTGGGGGAGTAATAATGTAAAAAAATTTATTGTAAACTGCCTTAATTTGTGTTAAAATAATTAGAAGTATAAATTTTAAAATTAAAAAGTAAAAGGCTTTGAAGGAGACAAAGTAGCCTTCTATGGTTACATCAAAGAGAATAGCCTGTTTTGGTGGAAGGGCTTATGAACATGGAAGGACGAATTACACTCTAGAGCTTCACACTGAAATCATGGGCAAAGTCCCATTTAGTAGGTGTACGACGGTTACCGACCGTTACATCGGTTATATATAATGAGGCATATCTTTTAGATATGCAAAATAAGGTGGTACCACGGGAACTTTCTCGTCCTTAAAGCATAGGATGTGAAAGTTTTTTTATTATTGATATTAGTATTTAAATATATAGGAGGAATTTATTATGTCTAGTGTATTTCAAACTTTAAAAGAAAGAGGGTTTATTGCTCAAATTACCCATGAAGAACCAGTAAAAAAAATATTAGAAAATGAAAAGGTTACTTTTTATATTGGATTTGATCCCACAGCGGACAGCCTACATGTAGGACACTTTCTTCAAATGGTTGTAATGTCCCATATGCAAAAAGCAGGACACAGACCTATTGCAATTATAGGTGGCGGAACTACCATGGTGGGAGACCCCACAGGTAAAACAGATATGAGAAAAATGATGACCAGGGAAGAAATACAAAAAAATGCTGAGAATTTCAAAAAACAGCTTTCAAAATTTATTGATTTTTCTGATGGAAAAGCACTAATGATTGATAATGCAGACTGGCTGCTAGAATTAAATTATGTTAGATTTTTAAGAGAAATAGGTGTGCATTTTTCTGTTAACAGAATGCTTACAGCTGAGTGTTTTAAATCAAGACTTGAAAAAGGTCTGTCTTTTATAGAATTTAACTATATGCTTATGCAAAGTTATGACTTTTTAAAACTCTACCAGGATTATGGCTGTGTTTTACAATTAGGCGGGGATGACCAGTGGTCAAATATATTAGGTGGAATTGACCTTATAAGAAGAGTTGAAGGAAAAGAAGTATATGGTATGACATTTAACCTTCTTACCACTAGTGAAGGAGTTAAAATGGGCAAAACTGAAAAAGGTGCCCTTTGGTTAGATGCCAACAAAACACCTCCATATGAATTTTACCAGTACTGGCGAAATATTAATGATAAAGACGTTATTAACTGCCTTAAACTTCTTACTTTCCTTCCTATGGATGAAATTGAAAAACTCTCTAAATTAGAGGGGCAGGAAATAAATGAGGCAAAAAAAGTATTGGCATATGAGGTTACAAAGCTTATTCACGGAGAAGAAGAAGCAATAAAGGCGCAAAATGCTGCCCAGGCCCTTTTTGGAAAAGGTGTCAGCTCTGATGATATGCCTACAACTGAAATTAGCAATAATGACATTCTAGATGGAATAAATATAATTGATTTACTTGTAAAAACCAAACTTGTTCCTTCAAAAGGAGAAGGAAGACGCCTTATACAACAAGGTGGCATATCTGTTAACAATGAAAAAATTAATGAATTTAATTTTACAGTAAAAACAGATGATTTTAAAGATAATGAACTTATAATTAAAAAAGGAAAAAAGGTATATCATAAAGTTAAGTTAGTTTAGATTTTAGAATAAATGTAAAAAGCTCCATTACTATATATGCACTTTATAAATTTATGGTAATGGAGCTTTTTTTATAAAAATTTAAAATTTTTATTTTATAGGATAAAAGACTGGTTTTCTGTTTTCAAAATAAGAAATATATTTAAACCCTGCTTTTTCAATAAGTTCTTTTATATATGAAAATTTATATGCTATATAATCTGGTGTATGAGCATCAGAACTTGCACAAATTATTTCCCCGCCTAATTCCTTATATCGTTTAATAATATCAAAATCAGGCATTGGTGACCCTAAGTTGTACCTATATCCTGACGTATTTACCTCTAGACCTCTTCCTAAAGAAATTAATTTGTTTAATATAGCATCAATATAATCAGAGAACTCATGATATTTTAACGTATTGACATCATAACGTCCATACCTCCTTATAAGGTCTATATGCCCTAATACATCAAAGTTTTTAAAATTCAAAATACCTTCTAATACAGCTTCAAGGTATCTGCCATATGCTTCTTTTCTGGTTTTTCCTTTGCAAAAATCCCCATTATGAAGATCTAATTTGTCAACAACATGGGTTGAAAGTATTACTATGTCAAAATCATATTTTTCAACAACTTCTAAAGATTCATCTAAAACATGTGGCTGTATACCAATTTCAATACCCTTACATATTTTTATTTTTTTGCTGTAATCCTCTTTTAACTTGTCGATAAATTCAGAATATTTGTCAAAATCAATCATAAATACATCGTCATAATCAGGATAATCATAATCTAAATGATCTGTAAATGCTATACCGTATAGCCTTAAATCCATTGCTGTTTCTATAGCTATATTACATTGCATTTCGCTGTCTCCTGAAAAGCTACTGTGAACGTGGCAATCAAACATTTTTGTCCTCCCTAAATTTTTTAAAAATTAGATTTGAATATATTTTATTTATAAAGTATAATTATATTTAAGTCAAGTAAATACCATATGTTTATAATATTTGTTTTGGACATACAAATTATTTGCAAATTATATAGACAAACAATTTTTGTTTATAATAAATGATTAGATATTTTATATTTTAAATATTAAATATTTTTACTTTTGGGGAAGGAAAGGAAAAGGTTGTGAGTAAAAAGGAAACACTATTTTCTAACTTATTGGATTTACTTTTAGGAAATACTAAAACAAAGAAAAAATTTCTAGATACAAATACAGCATCAGCAGACCTATATTATTATGACGATATAAATTTACAACCATGGAGTCATAAATTAAAAGCTGCAGTAAATAGGCTGTTTGTTGTTATTATCTCAATTTATTTTATTATTATAATTCTTCAGGCCTCTGGTCGTATAGGAGTAGAATACAGAGGATTTTTTGCAGTATTAGAAGTAGGTATTTCAATTTTTATTTCATACCGCTTTGCTTATTTAGGAATGTCTATATCTGTAGTTGTAAATGGTATTGCAGCTATATACTTTTTTAAATCTTCTGCCCTTTTGTCTGAAAGTCTTTTTGCAAATATTAATAAAATACCAGATTATGCGGTAAATGGAGCTTTATATGCGCCGCCACTTTTAATAAATCTTGCATTTATGAGAATATCACTAATTATTGTGTCCATTATAGTTGCATATATTTCATCCCAAAAAAGCAAACAAATATACAAGCTAGAAAGAATAGCTTTTATTGATAGTCTTACAGGACTTTATAACCACAGGTATTTTCATACATTAATTGAAGAAAAAATAGAACATGCAGATAATAGAAATAGCTCATTAGGAATGATAATGATTGATATTGATAACTTTAAAAATTACAATAATACTTATGGACGAAATGAAGGTGATGAGCTTTTAGCAAAAACTGCACATGTGTTATTTAATGAAACAAAGAAAAGTGATGTTGTTTCTAGATATGGTGGAGACGAATTTGCAATATTGATTTCTGAAACTGACACAAATGATATTTTATGGTTTATTGAACGTATAAAAAATTCCTATAGAGAAATGGTAGAAATGAAAAACATCCCTGAGGAAATGACTCTTTCTATAGGATATTCAATATATCCTAATTTTGCAAAAAACAAAGAAGACTTGATTATGCAATCTAACAGAGCTCTTTATCAGGCAAAAAACAAAGGTAAAAACAATGTACAGTTATACAAGGATATTTTTGAAGAAATCAAAGCTTTTTTTGATTCAGATGAAAATCAATTATTTGGAGGGGTCAGGGTTCTTTTAAGTACAGTTTCTGCTAAGGACAGGTACACCTTTGGACATTCTCAGCGAGTTATGGAGTATTGTAAAAAGATAGGAAAAGTTCTTAAACTTGATAAAAACAGGCTGCGTGAATTGAAAATAGCTGCTTTACTCCATGATATTGGTAAAGTAGAAATACCTGAGGAAATATTAAATAAAACTACTTCATTAAACAATTCAGAACTCCTTATTATGCGCAATCATCCAAATTATAGCGTTGATATTTTAGAGCCTTTATCAGATATGGAATCTTTAATAGATACCATAAAATATCATCATGAAAGATATGATGGAAAAGGCTACCCATCTGGAATTAAGGGAAATGATATTCCTTTAGAAGCTAGAATTCTTTGTGTTGCTGATGCATACGATGCTATGTTATCCAATCGCCCTTACAGGAAAGGGATGGAAAAAAGGCAAGCTTTAGAAGAATTAAAAGCAAAATCAGGCACTCAGTTTGATCCACTTGTTGTAAATACTTTTATAAATATATTAAATGAATGAAATTAATATACTAAAAACATTGCATTAGTTTTTTAAATCATGTAAAATGTAGATAGGTCGTTTTTTCAATTCTCATATTAAGTTTTTCTTTTTTTTTAATGGGGGAGCATTTTAGATACTAAAAAGCAAGTATAGAAAGCAAGTATTATTATACTGCTTAAGGAGGATTTTTTGTATGCGCAAAAGGCTTACCCAAATAAGTATGGATTATAAAATTCTTGTACTAGACGATGAAGAGGGTATAATTAATTCTATAAAGGTAATGCTTAACCGAAATGGCTATTATTGTGTGGGTATTACAGATCCTCTAGAAGCTATTGAAGTACTTAAAAAAGAAACCTTTGATATGCTTATACTGGATTACATTATGGCTCCCATAAATGGAGATCAGGTTGTGTCAAGACTAAGGCAGTTTAACAAAGATATTTATATATTAATGCTTACAGGGCATAAAGATTTGGCACCTCCCCTTGATACAATAAAGGCTCTGGATATTCAAGGGTATTGCGAAAAAAGTGACCGTTTTGACCAGTTAATGCTTTTAATTGAATCTGGAATAAAATCAATATCACAAATGAGAACAATTAAGCAATTTAAAGATGGTTTAAATAAAATACTCCAAACCGTGCCTAAAATATATCAGCTGCAGCCTATCAGTACCATTATGGAAGAAATTTTAAAAGGTCTGATGCCTTTGGTAAATAGTGATAGTGCCTTTATTTTAATTGATGATTTTAACAATACCAAAGAAAAAAAAGTAATATTCAAAGGTGTGGGAAGATATGATATTCCTACTCAGGATTTAGTTAATAAGTTAAACCCTTACTTGATGGAGCAAATAGGAAAAAGCAGAGAAATCAATGAGGTTTTAACATTGGAATCTGGNATTATTTTTCCTCTGCACAATGAATATAACACTTCCATGGGTGTTATTTATATTGAAAGTAAAAATTTTAAAGAGGGAAAAGCATTAATTGAAATATATGCAAGACAAGCTGCATCATCTATAAATAATGCTTTTTTACACTCACTTATAAATATGAAAAAAGAGGAATTGGACAAAACCTACAAGGAATTGAAAAAAAGATACCTAGATACAATTGAAGCATTAAGGCTTACCGTTGATGCAAAAGATTTTTATACAAGAGGTCACTCAGACAGGGTGGCTTATTATGCCATGAAATTAGGAAGAGCTTTTAATCTTTCTGAAGATGAAATTGAACTTCTAAGACTTGCTGGAATATTCCATGATATAGGTAAAATTGGCACCGCTGATGATATTTTATTTAAAACAGACAAATTAGAATATGATGAGTATGAAGAAATAAAAAAACATCCATTAAAAGGTGCTTATATATTATCTGCAATATCAATGTTTCAAGATGTTGTACCCCTTGTAAAATACCATCACGAAAGAGTTGATGGAAAAGGATATCCTGAAGGTCTAAAAGGTGAAGAAATTCCTTTTTTAGCAAGAATACTAAGTGTAGCTGATGCTTTTGACGCTATGACATCTGATAGAAAATATAGATCTAAATTAGAGGTTGAAGAAGCCATTGAACAATTTAAAGTGAACGCAGGTACTCAGTTTGATGCTGAAGTTGTTAATATGCTTATAAAAATTTTAGAGGATTTTGAGACAATAAAAAAAGACTTAGCTGAAACATTTCAATATTCTCTTTAAAATAAAAAAATTGATGCTTGTTTGTTTTGCAAAAAAGATCTTTTTTAGATTTTTATATTGCAAAGGATAAATTTAGCATCATTTTTTATGCCATGCTTTTTTATTTTTATTAAATAAATGTTTAAAAAGTATGGTAAAATAACAATAGCATGGCTGATTTTTAATGAAAGAGGAGGTAAAAATTATGTCAGATGGTAAGAGTCATGGACAAAATCTTTTTAAAAAGCTTTCCTACACCAATTATAATGCATGGGATAAAATTAGTGAGGAAGATAAAAAAAACACTTTTTCATTTTGTGAAGATTATAAGGATTTTCTCAATAAATCAAAAACCGAGAGGGAGTTTGTTAATGAGACAAAAAAGCTCATTTTACAAAATGGATTTGTTTCAATTGATGAGATTATAAATTCAAATGAAAAGTTAAAAGAAGGTATGAAAGTATATAGAATTAACAGAAACAAGTCCATTGTTTTGGCTGTTATAGGGAAAGAGTCGCCAGATNCTGGCTTTAATTTTTTAGGTGCTCATATTGATTCTCCAAGACTTGATTTAAAACCTAACCCACTTTATGAATCAGATGATTTGGCTTTTTTAAAAACACATTATTACGGAGGAATTAAGAAGTATCAGTGGGTTACAATACCTTTAGCACTTCATGGGCTAATAGTTAAAAAAGATGGTACTTCTATTGAAATTGAAATTGGTGAAGATGAAAATGATACAGTTTTTACAATTACAGATTTATTGCCTCATTTAGCAAAAAATCAGATGGAGAAAAAAATGAGTGAGGGAATTACAGGGGAGGGACTTAATATCCTTTTTGGTTCAATGCCTTACAATGACGATAAAGTATCTGAAAAGGTGAAATTAAACATATTAAATCTATTATATGAAAAATATGGAATCGTTGAAGAAGACTTTCAATCTGCAGAAATTGAACTTGTTCCGGCAGTGANAGCTAAGGATGTAGGTTTTGACAGAAGCATGGTAGGTTCATATGGACAAGACGATAGAGTATGTGCTTACACTTCTCTAAGGGCAATTTTAGATTTAAAAGACAATAATAAAACTTCCATTTGTGCTTTAATGGATAAAGAAGAAATAGGGAGCATGGGAAATACAGGTGCCCAATCAGCATTTTTAGAACATTTCATTGCAGATATTTGCAATTTAAGTACTGATAACTATACAGAATTCACATTAAGAAGGTGTATTTCAAATTCTAAAATGCTTTCAGCTGATGTAAATGCAGCATTTGATCCAAATTATCCAGATGTTTATGACAAGAGGAACTCCTCTTATGCAGGCAGGGGAGTGGTTCTTCAAAAATATACAGGTTCCCGTGGAAAAGCAGGAGCGAGCGATGCAAGTGCAGAATTTATTGGAGAGGTAAGAAAACTTTTTAATGATGAAGAAATTATATGGCAAACTGCAGAATTAGGTAAGGTTGATCAAGGCGGGGGAGGTACAATTGCACAGTACATAGCCAATATGAATATGGATGTTATTGATTCTGGAGTAGCAGTACTTTCAATGCATGCACCCTTTGAGGTAACCAGCAAAGTAGATATTTATATGACTTATAAAGCTTATAAATTATTTTTAGAAAAAATATAAAAATAATTTATAAAATCCAGTAGGGGTAAATTATTTTGCTTCCTACTGGATTTTTAATCTAAAGAAGGGTTATTAATTAAGTTTTTAATTTGTCTTTTCATCTGTATCTGTAGCTTCAATTGGTTCTTTAATTTCAACTGTTTCCACTACAAAATATTCATCAATAAGTTTCATGGTTTCCACTTTATCTAGTATAAAATATGATAATTCCTGTTGGACTGGTCTTCCTGGCAGTGTGAAAAAATTAATATTTTCAGCATTTATCTTATCTATATTCATACTCATTTTTAAAACTTCATTTATGCTAAGATTAGTCTCAACTCTGTTAAAAACTACATCTAATATTTCATTTAACCTTGTTATATAGTATAGGTTTGCCTTTTGTCTTATAAGTTCTTTCACAAAGTTTTGCTGGGCTTTTATTCTTTTTAAATCACTTCCATCATAATATTCATTTGCCTTTCCACTACTGTACTGTCTAAACCTCATGAATTCTTCTGCTTTTTTGCCATCAAAATGCTGTTTTCCTGCCTGTATATTTATAGTAAGATTTTGCAGTGGGTCTCTATAATACATATCCACCGGAACATCGTAAACTACCCCTCCAAGTACATCAATAATCTCCTTGAAAGCAGGAAGCCCCACATGAATATAATATTCAATATCCGTCTGGAGTATTTCACTTAATCTTTGTACTGCAAATTCCCCGCCGCCGTTTTGATAAAGTTCATTTATTTTGGCAGTCCTGTTATTTAGCCTTATTTGTGTATCCCTTGGGATGGAAAGCACATTAATTTGGGCTGTTTTAGGATTAAAGTTTATCACCATCATGGTGTCAGTAAGATTGGCTGCCTGATCCCCGCCACAAACAAAAACATTTATGCTTTTCATTTGTGTTGTTTTGAAAGAGTCAAACAAACTGTCTATAAATCCAGAAGGATCCTTTCCTAAAGCATCTGAGTTTTCTTCAGTTCCATAAACATCCGTTACATTAATGTAAAAAAGCATTAAAATCCCAAGAGTAAACATGAAAACTGACAATACAGAACATACTATAAAATAAAATTTTCTAAAATTCATAACCCATCTCCATAAGTATTATTTTTATATTCGCATTATATATATAAAATAATATAACTCATTTTTTTTATAAATGCAAAGAAAAATAGCAAATTTATATATATTTTAAGATTCCTCATTGTCAGAAGTTATTTCTGATAAAGGGTTGTTGTCAAGTGCATTTTTAAGCTGTTCGTTGTCAACATGAGTGTATATCTCTGTTGTGGCAATGCTTTCATGTCCTAGTATTTGCTGCAGCACTCTTATATCCACATTTCCATGTTTATACATAAGTGTGGCAGCGGTATGGCGTAATTTATGAACTGAATACCTTTCGGCATCAAGTCCAGCTGCATTTAAATATTTTTTTACAATGTGCTGGACTGTTTTGGTACTTATTCTTTGTTTTCTCTTACTTAAAAAAAGTGCATTTTTATCCTTTATACAGTCAGCAGGACGCACCTTTAAATATGCATCTATAGCATTAACACAGGCTTTATTAAGGTATATTACTCTTTCTTTGTCCCCTTTTCCAACAACTGTCAATGTATTGTTTTTTATTTTGTTTATATTAATGTTTACAAGTTCAGAAAGCCTAAGACCACAGTTTAAAAAAAGTGTTATAATGGCATAATCCCTCTCTTTATATTCGCCGTCTATAACTTCTAGAAGCCTTTTACTTTCTTCAATGTTTAGATATCTAGGAAGCTTTTTTAATATTTTTGGCGATTCAAGTTCACTTGCAGGATTGTAATCTAAAAGTTTGGCTTTATTTGTTATGTAGTTAAAAAAAGATCTGATGCTTGCAACTTTCCTGGCTCTAGAGCTGGAATTATTATCTCTTTCCCTGCTTAAAAATGACATGAAGGAGTAGAGATCACTTAAAGAAATTTCTTTTATTAAATCAATATCAACATCAGATATATCAATTTTGTCAAACTCACATTCTTCCTCTAAAAGCTCTTTATGAATTTTCATAAAACGAAAAAAAAGTCTTAAATCGTAGTAATATTCTTGAACGGTGTTTTTGGATTTACCTTTGATTGTTTCCATATAGCTTAAAAAATCTTTTATAATGTGGGGAATATCCTTCATTTTAATTCTCCTAAGTATAAAAATATTTACTTTACTTAATTATTATACTAAATTTAAATAAATTAATAAACATGAAAATACTATCTTTAAAGGTATTTCACATATTTTTAAGATATAAATATTAAAAAGTAATTGGAGAATTACAAATTTACATGTATAATACTTTAATAAAGACTATGTATTTTTATTGTGAGGAGAATGATATGGAAAACATTGTACTGATAGGAATGCCCAGCTCAGGAAAATCAACTGTTGGAAAGCCACTTTCTGAAAAAATGGGTATGGGGTTTATTGATACAGATAAATTAATTTTAGACAGGGAAAAAAAACCCCTAAGAGATATTGTAGTAGAAGATGGGCTGGATAATTTTTTAAAGATACAAGAGACTGTTATATTGGGTTTAGATGTAAATAGACATGTAATTTCAACAGGGGGAAGCGTTGTTTATAATACTAAAGCAATGGAGCATCTAAAAAAACATGGGCTAATTGTGTATTTAAAATTGGATATAGATAAATTAGAAGAAAGAATAACTACAAAAAGAAGGTTTGCAAGAAATAAAGAACAGAGTTTTTTAGATATTTACAATGAAAGGACTCCTCTTTACGAAAAGTATGCCCATGTGATAATTGATTGTAATTGTAANAGATTGGATGCAATTGTGAATGAAATTAGTGCAATTTATAAAAACAAAGTAAAAAGGGAGATGGTGTAGCATGGTAGGAAATAGTTTTGGAAGGATTTTTAAAGTAACCACTTGCGGTGAATCATATGCAGGAGGCTTTCGTAAAAATCTTGATATTCCAAAAGAACTATTTGGTGGATTAATGACAATTGTTGATGGTGTTCCACCTGGAATTAAACTTACAGCAGAATTTGTTCAAAATGAACTTGATAAAAGAAAACCAGGAACAAGTAAGCTTGATACTCCAAGAAAAGAAAGAGATAAAGTTTATATTTTTTCTGGTGTAATGGAAGATGATCTTACAACTGGAGCACCTGTTGGAATGATAATTCCAAATGGAGTAATAGAAGATAAACACCTAAACAAACATAAAAGCTATAAAGAGTTAATAAGACCTGGACAAGCAGGATACACCTTTTTTAAAAAATATGGTCAGTTTGCAGACAATATAGGAGCTGGCCGTGCTTCCGGACGTGAAACTGCAGCCCGTGTGGCAGCAGGTGCTGTTGCAAAAGCTGTTTTAGATGACATGGGTATAGATGTAATTGCATTTACCACAGAAATTTATGGTATTAAAGCTGAAAATATTGATTATGAAACAGCCAAGGCAAATTATAGAAAAAACCAGGTAAACTGCCCTGACCTAAAAGTAGGGGAATTAATGATAAAAGAATTGGAAAAAATAAAAGCAGAAGGGGACTCTTGTGGAGGAGTTGTGGAGGTAATTGCAAGGGGAGTTCCAGGAGGCCTTGGAGAGCCTGTTTTTGACAAACTCCAAGCAACACTTGCCCACGCATTAATGTCCATTGGTGCTGTTAAAGGAATAGAATTTGGTGCAGGTTTTGGGCATACAAAAATGAAAGGTTCTGAATCTAATGACACACCTTATTATGATGAAAGTACAGGACGGGTAAGATTTAAAACAAATAGAGCAGGGGGTATACTTGGAGGAATTTCAAATGGGGAAGATATAAGAATAAGACTTGCCATAAAGCCAACCCCAACTATTAATATCACTCAAGATACCGTTAATATGTATAAATTAACTAATGTTAAAGAAAAATTTGATACAAGGAATGACCCATGCATATGCACCAGGATATACCCAGTATGTGAAGCTATGGTTAGAATTGCTCTTTTAGATGCTTTACTTATTTCTAAAGGCTATAGAGCCATTTCACGGAATATAGATGAGAGATGGGATGAATTATAATATTTTAGTTGCAATCTTTTAAATTTTCCATGCAAAAGCCCTCTATTTATAATTTAGAGGGCTATATTAATTAATTCATTATAGACTTTGTCATCATTTTTTTATTATGTATGTAAAAATCATATTTTAACCTATCCATGGCATTTTCTTGATCCATTTTTAGATACTGGAGGCAATTTTCTACGTTTTCTATAAATTCTTCTTCAACNGAGTCAAAAACTAGACCATATTCAAACCCTAATTTTCCTGGTTTCTTCCACATTATTTTTGCATCAAATACAAGTTCTTTGTTTTCTATAATTGTTTGAATATTTATAACATCACCTTTATTTTTTTCTTGTTTAGTACAAATTGATAAACCATCAAGACTTATATTTCTAATATAAGCAAAAGATTTTTCCCTGTCATTGGTTATATAGGCACTTAAAGATACCGGGAACCTTTGGGTTATTCTTTTGTTTGTAAGACTCTGAATGTTTTTTATGTTAACAGATATGGTGTTTTTGTTATAATTAATATCTGTTACCACAGCCTCACAGATATTAACTATATTTTCATTTTCATAGCCTAAAACAAGTGGGTCGTCAACGAAATAGCTATAAATTAAAAAATCTTTTTCTGGTCTTACTATGATGTTGTTGCTTTGAACTTCGCTAATCAATCCTTTGTTTATTTTTTTTCCTGAGTAATGCTTTAGTGTAACAATTTCTCCAACTTTAAGCTTCAACTTAAATCAACCCCTCTTAAATTTTGATATTTTGAAGGACATTACTACATAGTTTGTTAATAATATAAGTTTGTTAATAATATAAGTTTGTTAATAATATAAGTTTGTTAATAATATAAGTTTGTTAATAATATTGTTTGCTGCAAATATTGAAGCAAATATTGTGCAACTGTAGAAACAATTGTAGAAAAATAGGAAATGTCAAACTCCCGGAAAACATTTGATGAAAAATAAGGAAACCCTGAAGTTTAAAAAAAAATTTCGCCTAAAAAGCAACTATATTCATTATAGCATATTTTAGAAGAAATTTTAAGTATATTTTTAATAATTATTAAATAAACTCTAATAATTTATTATTAAGCATTAAAAAAATAAATATAAAAAATAAATATATAATAATAAAATCTTAAAATGAAAGTGTTATGCCAATAATCTTGCAAAAAAGTGTTGTAATTTTACTTTTAATATGTTAATATATTAACAAAATGCAAGTTGAAGTACTTATAAAATTCTATATTATTTTTTTTGTTTTTTTGCAAATGAAAATATAAAAGCATAAAAAGGGCAATACTGCTTGATTTAATAATATTAGATTAAATATAATAGTTTTACTAAAATAAAAGGGGGAATAAAGGGGGATGTTAACAAAAATTTAAGGTTATGATACTTTCATATCTTTTTGCAGGTCTCAAAATAATTTATTTAATAATAGAGAAGGAGTTTTTGTATGGATAAAAATAAAACAGTATTAGAAAAATTTGTTCTTTCTAAAGAATTAGAAGAAATCATTATGGGAGCCTCAAAAGTGGTAATTCCTGAAAATAGACAACATCTAATAGATATGGCTCTTGGAAATGGTAAAGATGTAGATTTATTTGAAGTTGCTTATGATATTCCTGGAAAAGGCAGGGTGCTTGAAGCAACTGTTGCACGTTGCAATAATGGAGCGGTTGTAAATTATGATGATGTTTATATGAGACGCCGTGACCCTGATTGCCTTGTTGTAGCTGACAAAGGCGAAACAGATAAGCCACGTTATAGTGAACTATACGGAGAAGATTTTGAATCAGTCAGAAAAGAAACTTTTGATTGGTTTAAAGGAAAAGAGCTTGTAGTTATGCCTTTTATGTCTGGAAGTGATGATTTAGGATATCCATCACTTTTAATTGCACCAATGAATTCTGCTTTTTTTGCTGCTGCTCTTGCAGATTTACAAGGATTTATTCCTAAAGATAAAATACCTAATAAATTTAAACCTAAAGTAGCAATTTATTTGGCACCTACTTTTAGACATACACATTTTAACGGAAAACAAGTTNTTGTTCATAACAGAAGAAGTGAAATACATGAATTGTTTTCATACAACCTGTATCCAGGTCCAAGTGCCAAAAAGGGAATTTATGGTGTTTTAATTCATATTGGGGAACTAGAAGGATGGGTAACTGTTCATGCTTCTTCAGTAAAAGTTGTAACTCCTTATGATAATGTAATAACCATAATGCATGAAGGAGCAAGTGGCGGCGGTAAAAGTGAAATGTTAGAGCCAGTTCATAAACAGCCAGATGGAAGCATACTCCTTTGTGAAAATGTTTTAACTGGTGAGCCAACACATTTAGTGCTAAAAGAAACTTGTGATCTTCATCCTGTTACAGATGATATGGCTCTGTGTCATCCATCCCTTCAAAATGACAGCGGAAAGCTTGTTGTTAAAGATGCGGAGAACGGATGGTTTTTAAGAATGAACCATATAACTGAATATGGCACTGACCCTCACTATGAAAAGCTCAGCATACATCCAAAGGAGCCATTAATNTTTTTTAACCTTAGGGGTGTTCCACGTTCAACATGTCTTATTTGGGAACATACTATGGACGCACCAGGTGTACCTTGTCCAAACCCAAGGGTTATAATGCCAAGACAGTTTATACCTCAGATTGTAAATGAACCTGTAGAAATAGATGTACGTAGTTTTGGGGTTAGAACTCCTCCTTGCACCAAAGAAAATCCTACATACGGGATTATCGGTATGTTGCATGTATTGCCACCAAGTCTTGCTTGGCTGTGGCGTTTGGTTGCACCAAGAGGACATGGTAACCCAAGTATTATAGATACAGAAGGAATGACAAGTGAAGGAGTTGGGTCATACTGGCCATTTGCAACCGGCCGAATGGTTGATCAGGCAAACCTGCTTTTAGAGCAAATAGTTAATTCTCCAAATACAAGACATATTTTGATACCAAATCAAAATATAGGAGCATATAAAGTTGATTTTATGCCTGAGTGGCTGGCAAGAGAATATGTGGCTAGAAGGGGAAGTGCTAAGTTTAGACCAGAGCAGTTGACAGAGTCAAGATGTCCGCTTTTAGGATATGCATTGAACTCATTAAAAGTAGATGGCAATAAAATACCTAAAGGCTTATTGCAAACACATATGCAGCCTGAAGTTGGGATTGAAGGATATGATAAAGGAGCAAAAATTTTAACTGACTTCTTCAAAAAAGAGCTAGAACAATTTTTATGTGAAGATTTAAATCCACTAGGCAGAAAGATTATTGAGTGTTGTCTATCTGACGGCTCATTTGATGAGTACGTAGACTTAATTAAAATCAAATTATAATTTATCTTTTTAAGTCAGCTATAAGGGAAGATTAAAACCTTCCCTTTAATAACTAAAAGTGAGATAGACTTAAACCTTATCTCATTTTTAGTTATTAATTTTATTACGAAGTCTGTTATATATGGTNTTAACCAGCAAAAAATATTGCTTTTATACTTTAATTATGCTAACATTTAACTCATATAATATTAAAGTATATAAATTTAGAATTTATTTTATGTTAAAGGAGGCACAAAAGTGCAGACATATAATTATAAAGTAAAACCTGGTCCGGAGGGATTTGTAATTTCATCTGCTGCTATGAAAGGAGTAGTTTTACCTGAAAAAGGTGAGTCCTTAGTAGAGGGATGTATTTTACCTGAATCAGATGGAATGAAAAAGGTGGCTGAAAAACTGCTATCTGCTAAAAATCCTGTTTTTGTTCCGGGACCGCTTATTTTATGGAATTGGATGGATGGTGTTGAGGAAAAGGCAAAAGCTTTTATAGAGCTTTCACAGACAGTGAATGCAAAAATTATACCTATGCCTGACTACAGACCTAAGTATCCTAAAATTGAACCTGAAGTAGAGATGAATCCTGTTCATCCTAACTTAACAATTATTCACCATAATATAGATGTATGTGTATTTGCAGGAGTTCATTCTCATTATGCAAATATTGCATTAAAACTTATTAGAGGCGGCACCAGTTGTTATACCATTTCTCTTTCAGAAGAAGCTGGAAATGAAGATGCTATGATCTCTATAAGGGATGTGGATATTGCAAAAATCAAACAACTTACTGAAATTACCAAAAANTTAAAGTGCCAGCAAGGAGGTAAGCATTGTGAGTAAAACAACTAAGATTAGGCTGTCTGGATTAGGAGGTCAGGGTGTAGTAACAGCTGCCCACATCCTTGGATTTGCTGCAACAAGAGATGGCAAGCAAAGTACTGTAAATCCTTTTTTTGGTGCTGAGAAGAGACTGGCTCCAGCTGATAGCTATGTGCGTATATCATCTGAAAAAATATATGAGCGGGGAGAAATTCTTGATCCAGATATTGTTATGGTATTTCATCCTCATGTAATTACTCAGGGAAAATGTTATTCAGTTCCATTTTTTGAAGGTCTTATGCCTAATGGAACAATAATAATAAACTCTGATGAAGAACTAACATTAAATGATGAAGATATAAAAGAACTTAAAAATTTAAATGCAAAAATAGCATATGTTCCTGCAACAAAAATATCTGTTGATGTAGCTGGAACTGAACTGGCTACAAATATGTCAATGCTTGGAGCACTACTTGAAGTTACAGGCATTGTTTCAGATGAATCATTAGAAGCTGCATTAATTGACAGATTTGGCGGTGGAAAATTTGTTGCTTCTGGAACTACTGCAGCATTAGACGACGCATTAAAAGACAAATATGAGAAAATAACTCAATTAATTGAAACTAATATGAAAGTTGTTAGAGAATCTAGGAAGCATGTTAAAGTGGCTTCTATTTAAGGGGGCAAAAGAATATGTATTTTTCTGTAAAAGTTGATGAGGAAAAGTGTATAGGATGCAAGATATGCATTCTTACCTGCCCTGAACCAAATGCAATAAGGCTTACTGAAAATAAAAAGGTTTGTATTGATTCAAATCGCTGTAAGGGATGTTTTTTATGTGTATCAGTTTGCCCTAAAAAAGCATTGGAAAAAGGCAGTGAATAAAACTTAAAAAAATTATGTTTGAGGAGATATATATGATGGCTAAGGAACAATGTGTTAAAAACCCAGAATACATTTTTTTCGAATCTCCAAGGGAGAAGGCTTTTATAACAGGAAGTGAGGCTGTTGCCGAGGCTGTTAAAAGAGCAAATGTTGATATGGCAATAGCTTATCCTATAACACCACAAAGTGAAAGTATGCACCTTATTGGTGATTTATATTCAAAAGGATATTTAAAAGATTATTACCGTGCTGAAAATGAGTTTGCTGTTATGGCTGCAATTCATGGTGCAGCTTTAGGAGGAGGACGTGTTTTTACTGCTACAAGTGGTCCAGGTACACTTAGGGCTATGGAAATGTTTCCAGTTTGGGCAGGTTCACGTCAACCAATAGTCAGTGCTTTTATGTGCAGAGGAGTATCTCTTCCTCCATCCATACAGCCTGAAAATATTGAAATGGCGTTTCTTTTAGATACTGGAATGTTGATGTTTCATGCTGAAGACGCACAGGACTATTTTGACATGATTTTAAAAGCATATATTATAGCGGAACAACCTGAAGTTCATTTGCCAGTGGGCATTTTTGCAGATGGTTTTTTTATAACTCATACTCGTGATTTGGTGATGCTGCCTCCAGATGACATAAAACTTCCAGAGTATGACCCAAAAACTGCACCTGTTCCAGCTTTTGATATGGAAACTCCACCTATGCGTGTTACAAGGGATCCACTACTAAACAAGAGCAATTACACAAGTTATGCAGCTAATGCAATCTGGCATCAGGAAATACTTGCAGCAGCTGAGCGTGCGAAAAAGCATATTAATCACTATTTAGGCGGAATGATTGAAGTTACAAACCCTGACGCTAAAATTTTAATTGCAGCATCAGGTACTGCTGTTTCACAGTCAAGAGAGGCTATAAGAGCTTTAGAAGAAGAGGGAATAGAAGTTGGACTAATTAAAGTAAAATCCATTCGTCCTTTCCCAACAAAAGAAATAATAGAAGCTACAAAAAATGCAGAAATCATATTAGTACCTGAATTTAATGCAGGCGGATGGCTTTGNAGAGAAATTAAAGCTACTATTGATAATAACAGTAGAGTTATTGAAGGACCAAGAGTTTATGGTGGAATGACAATGCCAAAAGAAATTATTATGAATGAAATAAAAAATGCAATTAGCAAAAATAAATAAAAAGGTAGGTGGGGGAATATGTCATTAAGAAACATAACTCCTGTTAAGGAATTTGAAGATATATTGCCACAAGAATATAAAGATCTTGTAAATAACGGGCCATATGGAAAGAATAAAAGTGCTAATGATTTGGGAACTTTTAAAGAAATAATTGAACAGCATCCCCATTGTGCTGGCTGTGGAGTGTCTTCAGGAATCCGTTTAGCAATTGCATCATTGCCTAATCCAGAAGATTCTATTGTAATCGGAACGCCTGGGTGTTCATTTTTTGCCCTTTCACAAAGTGGGCTAAATTACTCTAATACAGCATTTGGCAATCAAAATTCAGTTGCATCAGGTTTAAAGAGAATGCTTAAAGTTCGTTATCCTGATAAAATTAAAGATGTTATCGTTATGGTTGGAGATGGCGGTATTGCAGATATTGGTCTTGATATGACTCTTCAATCCTGGTTCCGCAGAGAAAATATAACAACTATAATGTTGGATAATGAAGTATATGGAAATACTGGTGGACAGGAAAGTGGTATGACAAGAAAGGGTACAGTTATAAACATGGCCCCTAAGGGTAAGAAATTTGATAAAATACCTGTATTTGAACTTGCAAAAACATCTGGTTGTGATTATGTTGCTAAAGTTACAGTTGCAAATCCTAGAAAACTTGGTCAGGCTGTAAAAAATGCCATACTTGTAGCAAGAGAAATTGGTCCAACGTATGTGCAGATTTTTACACCTTGTCCTACTAATATGAAATTTCCGCCAGACCACACAATTAAAATTGCAAAAGAAGCAGAAAAAGATGTGTATTCTTTTGAAGAATATATTTCTGACGAAGCAGCTGAGTATTTAAAAAGTTTAAAATAAACTAAAAATTTAGTTGTAAACATAAAATGTTTAATGAAAATTTATACAAATATATAAAAATTGATTTTATAAATAATAATACAAAGACTTATTAAGGAAGGTAGTACTTGTGGTTGACATAAATAAAAATCCATTAATGCCACCGGGGAAAATTGGAATTGTAGGCGGTGGACAACTTGGCAGAATGCTTAGTTACGAGGCAAAAAGGATGGGGTACTATGTATCTGTATTAGATCCCACACCTTCTTGTCCTGCCGGACAAGTTTCAGACAATCAAATAGTTGCATCTTTTACAGATTACAATGCAATTAGAAAACTTGCAGAATCCACCCATGTATTAACTTATGAATTTGAGCATATAAATGCTGATATATTGTGTGAACTAGAATCAGAAGGATATAAAATATATCCTTCTGGAAATACACTAAAAAAAATACAAAATAAATTAATACAAAAACAGCTTTTAAAAAAAGCAGGTCTTCCTGTACCGCCATTTAAAAAAGTGGAAAGCAAAGAAGATATTTTAAATATTATAAATGAGTACGGGCTTCCTGTCTTACTTAAAACTTGTTATGGTGGTTATGATGGCAAAGGAAATATAGTTATTAAAGATATTGAAGATGTAGATAAAGCTTATGAAGCATTTAAAGACAGGGAACTTATGGTGGAACAATTTATAGATTTTAAATGCGAATTATCAATAATTGTGGGACGTGGATTGGATAACAGTATAACAACTTTTCCTGTAGTGGAAAATGTGCACAAAGACAATATATTAATTTTAACAAAAGTACCTGCACAAATAGATGATTCAATTAAAAATAAAATTGAATCTGTGGGTAGGAAAGTTGTTGACGTCCTTGATGATTATGGAATATTTTGCATTGAAATGTTTCTTGACCAAAAGGAAGAAGTATATATAAATGAAATAGCCCCAAGACCTCACAACTCTGGACACTACAGTATAGAGGCATGTGAAACATCCCAATATGGACAGCTATTAAGGATAATTACAGGACTTCCACAAGGGTCAACAAAACTTATTTCCCCTTGTGCAATGGTTAATATTTTAGGGAATAATGAAGTTTTTGGTGAATATACTTTTAGTGGATTTGAAAATGTTCTTTTAGAGGAAAGAGTTTATATCCATCTTTATGGAAAAGCCTTTACTCAAAATTTAAAGAAAATTGGACACATAACCGTTTTAAATGAATCAAGAGATACAGCAGTAGTTAAAGCCCAGAAAGCATTAGATAAAATTAAGATAAAGCCTTTAATTTAAGTTTTTGAAAGGATGCGGTGTCTGTGGATGATTTTATTAAAAAAAGAGTCGGAATTATTATGGGAAGTGACTCAGACCTTCCTGTTATGAGGAATGCTGCTGCTATTTTGGATAAGCTAAATATAGGTTATGAAATTAGCATTGTGTCTGCCCATAGGACTCCTGACAAAATGTATCAATATGCTAAAACGGCTGAAGAGAGGGGAATTGATGTAATCATTGCAGGGGCAGGTGGTTCCGCTCATTTGCCTGGAATGGTAGCTGCAATAACTCATCTTCCTGTTATAGGAGTACCTATTAAATCACGAAATTTAGACGGGATTGACTCACTGCTTTCAATTGTACAAATGCCTGCAGGCGTACCAGTAGCAACTGTTCCTGTTAATGCTGCTGAAAATGCAGGACTACTGGCTGCAAAAATTGTTGCTCTGGATGATCAAAAAATTCGGGACTCTATAAATTCCTATTATAAGTTTAAAGATATCTGTTCGTAAAATGCAAAAAATGTAACAAATAAAAGTTATTGGTTTATTTTAGCCTCTAACTTTTATTTGTTATGTCAATTTTTTAAATATTACTTTTTTATTTCTTAATTATATTATATAATTATAATATAATTATAATTATATTTTAGTTATAATTATATTTTTTGTTATTAAAATCTCATTTACAGAGATTAATAATATATTTTTAAGGGGGAGATAAATATGAAAAAAACTGTAGGGCATTTAGTGATACTTGTATTGCTGCTTAGCATGCTATTTCCTGCTGGAGGTATTTGGGTAGCAGCAGAATCATCTAATATGCTTACCAATCCTGATTTTGAAACAGGTGATGAAACTGGATGGTATCCGTATGGGGAAGAGCATTCAATTGAAATTGTAAGTGATGATCCTCAAAGTGGAAATTACTGTGCTTATGTATATGACAGAACAGATGAGTGGAATGGTATAGCACAGGATATGATTGACTTAATTGAAGTAGGCAAAGCATATGAGTTTTCTGCATGGGTAAAAGTTGATGCTCCCGGAACTCACGAAGTAAAAATATCTATGAAAAGAGTTGAAGGTGACAACGAACCAGAATTTGATACAGTTACTGTTATGAACATGACTGGTAATCAGTGGACTCGTTTTAGCGGTTCCTATTCTATAACAAAACCAGTTACAACATTAGAAATGTATATTGAAGGACCCCAGCCACAGTATAATTTTTATGTAGACAATGTGGTTATGACAGAAATGTATATGAACTCTGGAAACTGGAGAGAAATTGCAGATCAACGAATAGAAGAAATTAGAAAAAGAGATGCGCAAATAAAAGTGATAGACAATGATGGCAATCCAGTTAGTGGAGCCGATATTGAAATTAAGCAGACTAAAAATCATTTTCCATTTGGCTCAGCTCTTACAAGACATGCTATGTACGATGAGCGCTATACTGAATTTTTTAAGGAAAATTTCGAATGGGCTGTTTTTGAAAATGAAGCTAAATGGTATCACACTGAAACTAGCAAAGGTAATGTAAATTACACTGATGCTGATTATATGTATGAGTGGTGTAAAGAAAATGACATAACTGTACGAGGTCACTGTATATTCTGGGAAGTTGAGGAGCATGTACCATCATGGGTGAGAAATCTTTCAGATGCTGAGCTAAAAAAAGCAATAGATGACAGGCTTGAAAGTGTAGTACCTCGTTATGCAGGTAAATTTGTTGACTGGGATGTCAATAATGAAATGTTGCACGGAAGCTTCTTTAAAGACAGACTAGGTGAAGAAATCTGGCTTTATATGTTTGAAAGAACAAAAGAATTAGACCCTAATGCTAAACTTTTTGTTAATGATTACAATGTTCTGTCTGAAGCTGAAGCTGATGCATATGTACAGCAAATTAACTGGTTTTTAGAAAATGGAATTGAATTAGATGGTATTGGTGCACAGGGTCATTTTTCAGATGATAAAGTTATAGATCCTGTTGTAATTGAAAGCAGAATTAATAATTTAGCTTCTACTGGTCTTCCAGTATGGGTAACAGAATATGATTCAACAACACAAGATGTAAAATTACGTGCTGACAACCTTGAAAAATTCTATCGTATTGCTTTTTCCAATCCAAATGTTGAAGGTATATTGATGTGGGGATTCCATGCAAATACCCATTGGAGAGGACCTAATGCTGCAATAGTGGATCATGATTGGACTGTAAATGAAGCAGGACTTAGATACCAGGCTTTAAGAGAAGAATGGAGGACAAATGAATCCGGCACTACTAATAGCAGCGGAAAATACGCCTTTAGAGGTTTTCATGGTACATACGATGTAACAATATCAGTTCCTGGAAGTGCTCCTGTTGTAGCAACTATTAATTTACTACCAGGAGACGGTACAGTTTTATATAATATTTCACTGGATGGAACAGTTGAAGAAGAAGAGATTCCTTCCAAAGTAAATTATGGGGATTTAAATGAAGACGGTGTTATAAATTCTCTTGATGCAGCTCGTCTTATTAGATATATACTAGAAATTGATGATCCTTACGGACCACCACCTAAATCACCTACTGTATGGTTACCTGCAGATTTAAACGGGGACGGAGTTATTAATTCAATAGATTATACAATTTTACAAAGATACATTTTGGAGATTATTTCTTATTTTCCTGTAGACCCTCCAGGCGAATATGTTATACATTAAGATTATTTAGGTAATTTAAAAAAGGGATTGTGTTCTAAAAAAATTAGCGCACAGTCCCTTTTTATATAAAAATAAATCCCTGGATAAATCCATGGTATTTTTAAAGCCTTGAAATTTTCATAAATAGATGATAAAATTGCAATAGAAAATTAAAATAGCTTTAAACCCGCGTTTAACATACATTGAATTTAATGTATGTAAGAGGCAATTTTAGGGGAGATTTTAAGTGTTGTTAAGGTATAAAAAAATTATTGTTTTAATTTTGGCATTTTTTATTTGTTTTACAAAGCAGATTTGTTATACCAGCTCACATTCTGAAGGAATGGTGGGCAATACTATATACCCTATTAACGCCAACAATGTACGTCTTGAAAGCCAGATTATAAACATCAATTACAACATATCCAAAGAAAAACATCATAATTTTCATCAAATAGAAGCTATTTTTAGTTTACATAATACAGGAAAAGCTACACAACTTGAAATTGGGTTTCCAAATGCAGCAAATCATGAAGAAAAGTTAAAGGATTTTGAGGTTTTATCTTATCCTGATTTAACACCTTTTGACGTTAGCCTTAATTTTAAAGAAGGAATGATTTTATCGGGGATAGAAGAGTACTATCAGTGTTCTTATTATTCATGGACTGTGGATTTTGAGGAAAATGAAANAAAATCCCTTATTGTAAAGTATAAATTAAAAAGTCCGGATGGAATTGAATACATATTAAAAACTGGAGCCCTGTGGAAAGGTCGTATTAATGAAATAGATGTAAATGTAGAATTTTCAGAACCTGTTTCTTCTTTAGAAATAGATGCTCAGCCTGAAAATTACTATTATAATGGAAAAGGAATACAGTGGCAGTTTAAAAATATTGAGCCATTTTTTGATTTACATATAAAACATGTATCTGTACCAGAATTTTATCAATTAAAAAGCAAGTTTTATGCCCCGTTTCAAAAGGAACCTGATGGTTACAAATGGGATAAAAGCCTTTTTTATATAGGTACAATGCTTGATGATTTTGATGGNTATCTATTTGAATGCACCGACCAGGAATTGGTGTTGGAAGAAATCAAAAAAAGATTAGATACATGTGAATTAGTCCGTAATGAAATATATGCAAGAAACGGTTATATTTTTACAGAGTCAAAATGGGATGAACTTTTCACATCTCAAAGCTGGTATGAGCCGGATATCTTTTTTGAATATGGTAAATTAAATGAAATAGAAAAAACAAATATACGGCAAATATTAGAATTTGAAAGTGCAATGAAAGATCTAGAAGATAAAACTTTTGATGAAATTATTAAAAATCTTAAAGAATATTCTTTAAAATACGATGACAATTACAAGATATCTTATACAGGGAGCAGCACTTCTAAGGCAAACAGGACTTATTCAGAGATTACAGCACATCAAAAACGAATTGAACAAAATCGCAAAAGCTTTAAAGAGTTAATTGAACTTCCAGAAAAATTTGCAGAATTTAAAACAAATAATACTTTCGACAATTTATCACCCACTGATATAAAAGATTTAAATATAGCAAATATGCATGCTTATATTAATGGAATTATTAAAGTAAAAGATAATAATTCAGATACATTATTTATTGACAAGGATGATTCCATTTTTAGGCTTACCAATTTAGAATTAATGGAAGTTAAAAGCATAAGTCCTAATGGCAAATATATCATTATGGCTGGCAGCAGCATTCCAATTCCAGGCTTTGTAAGTGATGATATATATCTTATATCAACTTCTAATGGAATTGCTTACTTAATTGGCAAAGGAGATTATAATGACTACCAGTTTATTTGGTCTTATAATGATTCTCTTCAGTACAGAAGTTTAAAAAAAGATACAAATATAATTAATCATTTTAATTCACAAGATGGTACTTTTTCCATTATAGTAATTCCTATTTCTGATTTTGAAAACTTCTATATATCTGAAGACAATTCAGTAACTGTGCTTCAATCTAGAAATATCATATATTATATGAACAGTCAGGACCAATCAATAAAAAAAATAATTGAAGATGGATGCCTTATGGGTTTTTGCTCATCCAATAATAAGATTTTATTTTACAAAGATTCAGAAATATATGAACATAATCTTTCTGACAACACTTCAATTAAAAAAGTTTCTATAGATAAACCTATATGGAAAACCCAATTGATACATAACAATATGCATATCATCTACAGTGGGTTTGATGTGATTTTTTGTTATAACAACAATACAAATTCTTTGCATAGATTTAACAATATGGAAAATGCTGAAGATATTAAAATTTCCCCTGAAGGTGATAAACTTTTATTTCACAGGGTTAATTATTCAAAACCAAATGAATCAAATTCATATATAGTACATGCTGATAGCAATTTAAAAATGCCTTTAGATGTTGAAAGTGCCAATTCTATATGGATTGATAATGATAATTTTGTAAATTACTCATATGACCAGGATGGAAAAAACATAATAAAAACTAACACCTGTGTCACGGAAAATTCAACGGAGTATTATAACACATATACAAAATCAATTAGCAGCAGTAAAGACACATCAATTTTCAATAATTTATTTACTTATGTGTGTTTTGTTCTTTTAATAATTTTATGTATTATTTATTGGTTATATAAAAAGAAAATAAAAGTTTCTAAATAATAAATGCATTTTAGCTTATTTTTCTTTTTTACCTCTTCCCAATTAGACAAAATCTTTATTTTGTCTAATTGGGAATATTTTTTATTCTCTTGTTTTATGGTTTTAAAATATTGTATTTGTACTTTCTTATGAAAACATTAAATTTTTTATAAAAACTGGATGGAAATTAATTTTTAATTATCTATTTAATAAATATTTAAGCCTTTATTATTAAAATTTTATATTTTTATATTAAAAACTCAAAAATATATGTTATAATATATAAGTATGTTTAATTTTAATTAAAAAGGTAGATTATTATGATATTTTTTGATTATTTATCGGAAAGACAAAAAAAAGATTTTTTTTATATAGCTCCACAGTCATTTAATAAAAACAGCAAAAGAGATGTACTTGCCTACTGTCTTGGAGCTACTTTGTACATGCCTGCAACCAGGAGTACAATAGCTGAAGATATAATAAATAAAAAGCACAAAGGCTTAACCTCACTGGTTATATGCTTAGAAGATGCTATTGGGGATAAATCTTTAGAATTGGCCAATGACATGCTTGAATCAACTATAAAGAAATTATTCTCCTATGTTAAAACAGATAAAATAACATATGACGATATTCCTCTTATATTTATAAGACCTAGAAATGAAAGTCATATGCTTAGTATATTTGAAAGATTATATCCTTATATTTCAGTTATTACAGGCTTTGTTTTTCCTAAGATTTCTTGCAGCAATGCAAATATATATTTTGAAAAGTTAGAAGAAATTAACAAAGGGCTTGATACTCCCCTTTATGCAATGCCTATTTTAGAAACTGAGGATTTTATTTTTCACGAAAAGCGCTCTGAATCTTTAAAATATGTTGGAGAAATATTTGAAAAATACAAAAATTATATACTCAACATAAGAATAGGTGCTACAGATTTTTGCAGCTTATTTGGAATCAGAAGAAATGAAGATACAACCATTTATGATATAGTTATTATAAGAAACTGTATTGAATCAATTATTAATCAGTTTCTAAGAAAAGGAAGAAATTTTGTTTTGTCAGGCCCTGTCTGGGAATACTTTTCTAGTGGTGAAAGAGTTTTAAAACCCCAGCTAAGAATCAGACCTTTTACTGAACATGGACATTCTGGGGTAAAATTAAGAGAAAAAATAATAAATAAATTCATTGACGGTTTAATTAGAGAAGTTTTGCTTGACAAAGCAAATGGTATTATTGGCAAAACAATCATCCACCCTACTCACATAATACCTGTAGAGGCTCTTTATGTGGTAAGTCATGAAGAATATACCGATGCATGCAATATAATATCCAACAATAATAGTGAAAAGGGTGTTTTTAAAAGCAGCTACTCTAATAAAATGAACGAAATAAAGCCGCATTTAAGCTGGGCTGAAAATATAATAAAAAGATCAAAAGTATACGGGGTGTTCCATGAAAACAAATCTTTTACCGACCTTCTTGCAGAAGAAGAAATATGAAATTGTCAAAGGACTGACTCTTGACATAGACGTTAGCAATAATCCATATAATATACCTATTGAAAATTTATTCTCAATGGCAATGAGAATAAATAAAAAAAGGCGATTTCTTTTTGTAAGCAATGTTTTGGGAAAACATTTAGCTGTTGACCCTTTTATACCCATGCTTACAGGCGCTGCCCTTGCACTTAGATTTATAAAGAAGATTTATAATATAGAATCACTGGTGGAAAAAGACGTTATAGAGGCTCTTAAAACTGGTAAAAACCTAAAAGAAACTTATGCTAAAGTGATGTCCTCTAAAATTATACCACCTGAAAACTTAATTTTTATAGGCTTTGCAGAGACAGCTACTGCACTGGGTCATTCCATGTTTGAATTTTTTTCTGACAACAGTATTTACATTCACACTACCAGGGAAAAAATTCAAAACATAAACCCTTCAATAAGCTTTGAAGAAGAACATTCCCACGCAACCTCTCACAGGCTCTATGACTGTTATAATGCCTTAGATTCTTCACAAGGACCTGTGATTATTGTAGATGACGAAATTAGTACAGGAAAAACACTATATAACATTATAAGTTCAATGGATAAATACAGTAAAAGAAAAAAATATATTATTGCAAGTATTTTGGATTGGCGTTCTAAAGATAGCAAAAAATTATTTTATCATTTAGAAAAAAAACTTGGTATTGATATTACTTTTATTTCCCTTCTGTCGGGAGAATTTACTGTAAATGAGGACTTGAACACTTTAGATGCATTTATAAATAAAATTAATTCTAATAATTCTAGTATTATTAATAAGGTGGATTTTAAAAATGAACCTGAAATTATCAGTTTATCCTTAAAGGACTTTAAACTTGATACATTAAATTATTCATCAACTCATTCTTATGAGAAAAATAATGCTTCTTGCTATTTAAAGTCCACTGGAAGATTTGGCATTGACTCTTCCCTGTGGAATGATGAACAAAAAACCATTAAAAAAATTGGTGAATACTTAAAAAGTATACGAAAAGGCAAAAGGGTTCTATGTCTTGGCACTGAAGAATTTATGCATATCCCAATGAAAATTGCATCTTATATGGGAGATGGTGTAAAGTTTCATTCTACCACTAGAAGCCCTATTTATCCACTAAACAAAGAAAACTATGCCATAAACAGTGGAATTGAATTTAAAAGTCCAAATGAAGTTGATATACTAAATTTTGTTTACAATATACCATCAAATTATTATGATGAATTGTATATCTTTTTTGAAAGAAATGTTGATGATAAAACATTAGCACCTTTATTATCAAAATTAAAACTTACAAAAACCCCTAGAATTTATATTCTAAAATTAACATAATACTAATCTTTAATACAATACGTATTGTTTTTTGCTAAAAAATTATAAAACTTCACTTTTAAATATATAATTTTAAAATATAAAATTTTTAAAGTCAGGAGTAGAAAATGAATGCAATATTTAAAAATATAAAAATACAAAAGCCTTCCCCAATAGGCAGTTATTTAGAAGAAGATGTTGTGTTTTTACTTAAAGATATAACTAATTTGGTACAAGAAGATACTACAGTAGCAAGGGAAAAGATTATTCAATCAGGGGGGCATTATTCTGAAATGCTTCCTATTGAATATAAACCTTCAAAAGAGTATATCAATCTTTTTTATTCATCTTTAGAGGAATCATCTAAAAAAATAGCTAAATCTGTTGGTGTGGTATCAGACTTAATAATGAAAAAAAGAAATAAAAACGTAGTTCTTGTATCTCTTGCAAGGGCTGGAACCCCTGTTGGAATATTAATAAAAAGGTATATTAAATTTAAATACAATTTAGATGTTCCCCACTACGGGATTTCCATTATAAGAGGAAAAGGAATAGATGAAAATGCTCTTTTATATATTCTAAAAAATCATCCTAATTGTGATATTCAATTTATTGATGGATGGACAGGTAAAGGAGCAATAAAAATAGTTTTAGATAAAGCTTTAGAAGATTTTGAAAATAAATATAAAATCAAAATAAATAGTGATTTGGCTGTACTTGCTGATCCTGGCTATTGTGCAGAAATTTTTGGAACTCGGGAAGATTTTCTCATTCCAAGTGCCTGCCTTAACTCCACAGTTTCAGGACTTGTTAGCAGGACATTTCACAGAACTGACATAATTAAAGAAAATGATTTTCATGGAGCTAAATACTATAAAGAACTAGCTAAAGAGGATGTATCATATGTGTTTATTGATGCTATTGTAAAGGAGTTTTTACATGTGGAAAGTGAAATAGAAAAAGAAACAAAAAAATTAGAAAACGCCTCCCCTACCCTTTCTTGGTTAGGTTTAAAAAGCATAAAAAAAATTCAAAAAACCTTTGGTATAGAGGATATAAATTTAATTAAACCAGGTGTGGGAGAAACAACAAGGGTTTTATTAAGGCGTATTCCATGGAAAGTCCTTGTTAAGGATACCAATAGCAAAAATTTAAAGCATATACTTCTTTTAGCATCTGAAAGAAATGTTCCCGTTGAATTAAATACAGATCTAATATATGAGTGCTGCGGGATAATAAAACCCCTTTAAAGTGAGGTGATAAAATGCTCTTTGCAAGTGATTTAGACAGAACTTTAATATATTCAAAAAGATTTTTAGATAAATACAAAAAAAGGCCTCTTTTAATTGAAACAAAAGATGATAAAGAAATATCTTTTATAACAGAACTTTCTATTAGCATTTTGAAAAAAATAGCTAATAGAATACTTTTTATACCTGTTACTACAAGAACCATTGAGCAGTATAAAAGAATTTCTTTTTTAAAAAATACTATAATCCCTAAATATGCAATTGTTAGTAATGGAGGAAATATACTTGTTAATGGGAAAATAGATTCTTATTGGGCTAAAATTATTTCCCTCAAATTAAAATCAGAATGTATTTCTACTAAAAAGGTTTTAGAGCGATTTGGTGAAATTAAAAACAATGATTGGGTTTATAAACAAATGAAAGCAGACAATCTTTTTTATTACTATATTGTAGACAAAGATAATATTCCGTTAGATGAGATTGCTGATTTTAAAAAATGGCTTTTAAAACATGGGTGGAATATATCCATTCAAGGCAGAAAATTATACCTTATTCCTGGTTTCATAAATAAATTATCTGCTGTAAAATATATTAAAAATAAAACACAGAAAAAGAAAGTAATTGCATCTGGGGACTCCCTGCTGGATTTATCTATGTTAGAACATGCTGATATAGCATTTTGCCCTTCTCATGGGGAAATATACAATTCATACAAGGAAGGTTATTTAAAAGTTCCAAAACACATTGTTTTTACAGACAACCAGGGAATGTCTGCTTCAGAAGAAATACTTAAAGAAGTGGAAAGGTTAACTTGTGATGATAAGCTAATTAGCTAAACAGTTAAATATATAAAGGGGTTGTATGCAATAATTTTTAAAAATAGCAACAACCCCTTTTAAATTAAACCTATGTTTAGTCTTTAATAAATAGCTTCTGACTCCATCTTACCAATGCTCCTACCACTAAAGTTAAGGAACTTACTAAAATTATTTTACCCCACATATAAAGTGGTAAGGCCTGAGTACTGAAAAATGTTCCTCCAAACTGTGTTATAATTACCTGGACAATAACTATTATCGTAAATATAGCTAAAAAGCTTTTACTTTTTGTTAAATTCTCAAATATTGATGTTCCAGGCTTTAGACTTCTTGAATTTAGAAGATTAAACAACTGCATAAAAACGTAGGTTGTAAAAAGCACAGAAGATGCAGCTTTGTCTCCTAAATCTGAAGCACCCATAAAGTCAAACGCCTGAAGCAAAAGTATAAATACTGTAAAGTAAACTCCTGTTGTCAGTATGCTATAAGACATATTTTTAGTAAGGAAGGACTCTTCCCTTCTCTTTGGTTTTTCTTTCATTATTCCATCCCTTGGAGGCTCTAAGCCTAAAGCTAACGCAGCTAAAGTATCCATAACAAGGTTTATCCATAAAAGCTGTAACACAGTAAGAGGTATTGTCTGGAAGTTGCCATTTGGGAAAATCATTTTCAAAATAGGACTTAAAAATGCAATGGCCAATGCTGATACGTTAATGGTCAATTGGAACTGTAGAAACTTTTGAACGTTTTCATAAAGTGTCCTGCCCCAATGCACAGCTTTAACAATACTGCCAAAATTATCGTCAGTCAGTACAATATCACTGGCTTCTTTAGCAACGTCTGTTCCCTTAAGCCCCATAGAGATACCCACATCTGCCTTTTTAAGTGCAGGTGCATCGTTGGTACCATCCCCTGTTACTGCAACAACTTCCTTTGTTTGCTGAATAAGGCTTACAAGACGCTCTTTGTCAGATGGTGTTGCTCTTGCTAAAACCCTTAATTTCTTTAGTACTGACAGTATATCTTTATCAGATTTCTTTTTAAACTCACTGCCTTCCATTACAACACTGTCATCTTCTAAAAGGTTAATTTCTCTTGCAATTGCCCTGGCAGTATTCACATTATCTCCTGTAACCATTATTACATTTATACCTGCTTCTTTTGCTACATTAATTGCATGAGGTACATCTTCCCTTACAGGGTCAGTTATACCCAAAAGACCTGCAAATACCAAATCTTTTTCAATGGAATCCTTATCTAGAGGATCATTTTCCCCAACAACTTTGTAGGCAAGAGCCATAGTTCTCATTGCTTTATCCGATAAGCTTAAAAGCTTTTTGTTAATATCGTCTTTATGTTTGTCAAAGCTTTCAATTTTATCTCCAATACTTACACTGTTACATAAGTTTAAAATCCTCTCTGGGGCTCCTTTAGCCAATACAACTTTGTAGCTTTTTATTTTTTGTGAATCACTATCATTTTTCTCATTAAAGTTAAATAAATCACTGTTTTCCAAGCCAGTAACAGTTGACATCATTTTTCTGTCTGCATTAAAGGAAAGCCTGTCATAAACTGGTAAGTTTTCACGTATGTCTAAAATGGAATTATAATTAACTCCCATATCATTTAGCCAAGTGAGCATAGCCCCTTCAGTGGTGTTACCAACTATTTTTATATTTCCGTCACTATCTTTTGTAACGTTGGCAGTGGAATTGGCTGCAAGCAAAATCTTTATAACTTCAAACATAGGATTTTGGGCTAATTCATTAAAATTACTGCTATCATAGTGTTTTCCACTGAAATATACTTCCCTTACCTGCATCTGGTTTTTTGTAAGAGTTCCAGTCTTGTCACTGCATATTACATTTACAGAACCAATGGTTTCTGTAGCAAGCATTTTTCTAACTAAGTTGTTGTCACGCCTTATTTTTCTCATGCTCAATGCCAAACTTATTGTAACTGCCATAGGAAGTCCTTCAGGTACAGCTACCACAATGATTGTTACCGCTACAATAAAAAAGTCAAGTATGCTTTTTGCACTCTCAATTGCATTTGCAGGTTTTCCAATTGCAAAGGCAACATATGATAATCCAATTGCAGCAACTAACGGTCCTAAAACCGCCACAATTTTTTTAAGTTTTTCATTTCCCTTAATCAGCAATACACCAGTTATTACAGCAGTTACAAGTAAAAATGTAATAGTGCCTGTTTTAACATTACTACTAAGCATTCCAAAATAACCGGATATAACAGAATTGGCAAATAAAGCAAAGAATATTAATACTGCCGCAACTGTACCGACTACACTTATAAGACCTGCTAGTTTTGCAAGTTTAAATTGAAGGGGGGTTTGTTCTTGAGTTTGGTCAGCAAGAGATCTTAAAATTGAGCCCATTTCCATGCCATCTCCCACTTTTGTAACAATAGCTCTTCCCGAACCTGTCACTACCATTGTTCCCCCAATTAATTTGGTGTTGTCAGCTCCCTTTTCCACAGGTACTGATTCACCAGTCATTAAGGATTCATCAACTAATAAATCAATGGAGTTCAAGATTACTGCATCAGCTGGAATTTTATCTCCGTTTTCCAGTTCAATAATGTCTCCCACTACCAATTCCTTCGTGGAAATAACTTTTAAGTTGCCATCCCTTATGACTTTAACATCAATATTTTCATTATCTTCTTTTAGAGTTTCAAAAGCTTTATCCGCTTTATATTCACTCCAAAAGCCAACTCCTGTTGCAATAATAATTGCTATAAATATTCCAATTCCATCCCATGGAAATTCACCTTGGTAAATGCCTATAAGTGTAGATACAAGCGCACAGATACACAAAATTATAATAGTAGGATCTTTAAAACTTTCTAAAAATTGCTTCCATACAGGAACCTTTTCACTTGGAGTTATCTCATTTTTACCGTATTTTTCCCTATTTCTTTTTACTCCTTCTTCATTAAGCCCGTCATGGGCATCTGATGAAAACTCTTTTATTAATTCTTCAGCCTCTTTGAATATTTTTTTGTTTTTATCCATATCTCTTTCTCCTATTTTTTAGTTTAGTACTTTTTAAAATAAAATTTAAGTATCTGATTTAGCAGTATCTTTTAACAATCTCTTTTAATGAAGTATCATTGGTTGCTTCACCAGTAGCTGCAAATTTCCACTCATTATTATACCTGTATATCTCACCAGCAAAAAGTGTAGTTTTACCACTATAATTTTCTGAAAGATTAAACCTTACCAATTCTTGATTGTTAGAAGCATTAACTACCCGGATAAAAGCATTTTCAATCATTCCAAAGTGCTGATTTCTTCTTACACAATCATAAATATTTACAAGAAAAACAAGTCTGTGAATATTTTGAGGAATTTTGTTTATTTCTATAAGTATTGTTTCATCATCGCCTTCTCCCTCTCCTGTAAGGTTATCTCCAGTGTGCACTACACTTCCACATCTGCTTTTTAAATTCCCAAAATAAATTAAATCTTCTCTTCTAGATAGTTTTCCATTTACATCAAGCATAAGCACCGAAGCATCACAATCTATTGCAGCAGGCGAAGCACTAAAAAGGCTTGCAAAAAAACCTCCCTTTTTAGATCTTTTAGCTTCATCCCACCCAAGACCAACCATCAGCCTTGTTAATCCTGCATTTCCTTTTGTAAGGTCAACTCTTTGTCCTTTTTGTAAATTTATTGACATATATCTAATCCTCCTTTTTATCATTAACTTTCCTGATTTTATAGTTTTAATAAGATATGTAAATATTGGAAAGTAAAACTATCTTTGATAAATTTTAGGTGGAATTAGATTTTAAAGCAAACTAGTTAAATCTTGAAAGAATTTTTGTCAATAGAATACCTGCCGAGTAAGCCGACAGGTATTCTCATACTACTCATTGTTGAAAATTTTTTAAATTATTATACATTTATTCCAAAATTCCTACAAAGAGCAGCTAGTCCACCTTGAAATCCGCTTCCTATAGCATTGAATTTCCATTCTTGACCATGACGGTATAATTCACCTACAACTACAGCTGTTTCAATACTAAACTCTTCTCCTAAGTCATATCTTATTAATTCTACTCCTGTAGCATCATTTACAACTCTTATAAATGCATTGGATACTTGACCAAAATTTTGTCCTCTAACGTCTGCATCATGTATTGTAACTGTAAATGCAATCTTTGCTATGTTTTGAGGTACTTTAGTTAAATCAACCAGTATTTGTTCGTCATCACCTTCTCCTTCCCCTGTAAGGTTGTCCCCCTGATGTTCAACAGCGCCGGATTGGTGTTTTAAATTATTATAAAATACAAAATCTAAATCGTTAGTTACTTTACCGGATTCATTAGTTAAAAAAGCTGCAGCGTCTAAATCAAAATCATATCCACCATCATATTTGTTGGTGTCCCACCCTAATCCTATCATAACTTTTGTAAGACCAGGATTTCCTTTCGTTAAATCTACCTTTTGTCCCTTTTGTAAACTAATTGCCATTTTCAAAACTCCTCTCTNTTTTTTTTANTTTTATTTTAGTTCTTTATTATGTACATCCTAACGATAATAAATTAATTATTGTATAGGATGAGGTATAAAGAAAACTTTGTCTTAATTTTAATAAATTTTTGCATTATATATATTGTTAAGTAAATCTAAAAGGCTTTTATCTGAACAATTATTTATAGTGTTAAACCTCCATGTGTCTTTGTATTTATAAATTTCACCTAAAACTAATGTTTCTTTTTCACTTATTGATATTTTATCACTTAGTTTAAAAACCATTGTGTTGGTAATTTTATTTGTTGCACTAAAAGTAAATTCTATATCTTTATCTTTATCAATTTGAGACAAATTTCTATACAAAGTTGATATAATTACAATTTTATCTGTGGTATCCGGCAAAAGTTTAATGTCTAAATCTATTTTTTTTTCAAATAATTCATAACCATATGTTTCACTGTATAAAATGCTCTTTTGCACATCTTTCACATTGTTGTAATATACGATATTTTCCTTGCCTACCACTGCATTTTTTTCTATATTAATGGCAAATAAATCCATATCAAAAAGACCCTTAAATTTATTTTTAACTTCCATTTTAAAAGTAAACCTAACACTGTCTAAAGATTTAGTTAATATAACCTTTTGTCCACTAACTACTTCAATTCCCACCTACTTACCNCCGGTCTTAAAGTCGTAATTAAATTTTACAAGTACTAAAGCATTGTCTTTTAATGCATTTTCTATCACATCATATACACATACATTAGGATAGTTGTTAATTTTTATATTTTGAGTGCCTACTAATATATGATTTTTAACATCATAAGCATTATTTATAATGCAAATATTTTTACTATAAACTTTAGAAAGTATATTAATTAAAAACATTTTTACATACTCAGAACATTTTGAATTTAGTTTAATAAAATTAGAAACATATTTCATAGTTAAATTTCTATTTAACACCAATTCACTAAATTCATCTTGCGAATAAGAAGAAATCTCTAAATACATATCCTTTTTATATTTTTTAAAATCAAATGCACCCTCTTTTGTCTTTTTCCTATTATGGTGTTCTAGTGCGTTAGCTCCACTTCCTGTTGCAAAATAAATTTTTAAAAACTCACTATTTTTATATACATAGTAAAAATATTCTCCTAAATCAGTGCATAATTTACTTACTCCTTCAAACATTGCCACCGCTGTAGAAGTTATAGGAACAATTTTGAAATATCCACTAAATAATGTCTCAAATTCAGCTCTTATAAAATAAATATCAAATACAATATCATCATTTAAATTTTTTGATTTTACAGTAAGTATTTTAATTTCATTAATTGCTTTAAAATTATTTCTGTAGTAAAAAATTCTGCTTTGCATTAAAAAATCAGGATTTTTCAGCCATAAAATATCAGTATCTAATTGAAAAAATTTATCCATGTATTTTATGCAATTATTTTTGTCCAAAAAATCACCTTGAATTTCTTATTGATAATAATTTTTGTTTTTGAGTTTCTTCAAGTTGAGTCAACTCTTTTTCCACTTCATTTCTCTTTTGTTTTCCTTCATGATAGATCTTTACTGATTCTTCAATTGTTTCAATAAGTTTTTTATGAGTTTCTTTTAATGTCTCAATACTTATTACGCCTCTTTCACTTTCTTTTGCAATTTCAATTGAGTTTGTCTTTAATAATTCTGCATTTTGTCTTAATAAGTTCTCAGTGGTATCTGTCACCTTTTTTTGTATTTCCAAAGCTGTTTTTTGCTTATTTAGTGAAATGGTAAGAGCTATCTGGTTTTTCCATATAGGTATTGTTGTCAATATACTTGCTTGAATTTTATTTGCAAGAACTTTATCATTACCTTGGATAATACGGATTTGGGGAAGAGTTTGAATAGCAATTTCCCTGCTAAGCCTTAAATCATGTATTCTCTTTTCCATTTCATTTAACATTTGGGCAAAATCATTATATTTTTGAATATCAAGCATATCTTTTGTCTGTTCTGCTTTGTTTTTAAGCTGAACTAATACGGTTTTTTTCAGTTCATCTAACTTTAACTCCCCTGCCGCAATGTACATTTCCAACTCAGTTAAGTATTCTAAATTTTTATCATATAAAGAATCCAATATATTTATATCCCGTATTAATTCCATCTTTGCCTTATCTAGAGAAACAACAATTTTGTCAATTGTCTCAGTAACATCGTCTAGTTTTATTTTATAACTTGAGATATTGTTGGAAATCCTCTTTAAAAAAGGTATCTTGCTTCTTAATCCATCTTTTTCTTGTAATTTATCCATATCGATACCTTGCATNGTTGTAAGAAGTAATCCTAAATTCTGTCCTACTTCACCTGTATCTTTTGTTTTAACACCACTTAATATTCCATCTGCAAATTTTGCAATATTTCTTTGTACATCAGAACCAAAATAAGCTACATTATTAGAACTTGAAATATCTATACTGTCTTTTATTTTATTAACTTGTGCTATTTGATTTGAATCAAATTTTGATAAATCAACAGATATTTGTGTTTCACTTTTTTTTAATTCAATTAAGCTAGTGTTATTTGCAGCAGGTGTCTCATTTGTTCTTTGGTTGGTTTNATTATTATCAATATTATTTAATAAATCTTCAAAACCCATCTAATTCCCTCCTTTAAAAGTCTGACTTTATCAAATCCTGAAGAGTTTTTAGGTCAATATTCAACTCAAAATCACTTTTTTCATTTATATCCTTACAAGTAGTATATAACTTTTCATTAATAATATAAAGGGTTTTTTTAAGTTCTTTTCTGTGTTTAATATCGTCATTTGAATTTTTTAAATTAACTAAAATTTCCTCCACCATGTCTATATACTTTAACAGCATTAATTCTTTAACAGATATAATTTTTTCAATATTTTTATTGTAAAAATCAATTATATAATAATAATACGACAAAAATGACATTAAGTTTGAAAAAATACTATGATCTTTAACATCTAATAGTTTTTCTTCTATCCTAATAAGTGATTTTTTAGATGTATTTAAAGCCTCTCTAACCTGGTTTTTTTCATCTAATTTATTTTCAGGTTGTGTTTGTTGCCTATTTTCTTTCTTTCTTTTAAATATTCTAAAAATAAAAATCACTACTTTCTTTTTTATAAATCTTATAAATAAACCGAATTATCTACATATTTTGCAATAATCATTTGAATAATTCAAAAAAACCATTTATATTTTATAATAAACAACATGAAAAGTAATAATATTAATTTTATTAATATTATATCAAATATTTTTAAATTTGAAATAGTTTTTTGTTAATTTTTTAATTATTTATTTTTTTACAATACAATAACAAATAGATTTTTCCTCAAAACTATTGACATCAAAAATATATATTAGTATAATTTATTGTGTTTGATTGATAAATTTATTATGCGGTCGTGGTGGAACTGGCAGACACGTACGTTTGAGGGGCGTATGCGCGAGCATGTGGGTTCAAGTCCCACCGTCCGCACCAAA
>JGI24708J26588_10000128_pt1 | contig 57059 bp, 51 predicted proteins | sample BioPla1DNA2_FD_26588 | JGI IMG/M metagenome (IMG submission 26588) | reverse complement strand
GCAAGGCATATTTGAGTGAGGATTCGCTCAAATCACTAAACAAACAAGCGGCATGATTTATGAGCGGAGTTGAAAGTTGCGAACATGACTTGACAGTACCCAGTTTGTTGGTTATAATTATGCATATACTTTAGAAAAGGAGATGATTTATATGGGAAAAGTCAGTCTTAAGGGCGTGTTTGACATGCATGTCCACGCTGCTCCGGATATCAGAGAAAGAGCTTACACTGACTTTGAAATGATGGAAGCAGGTATTAGAGTAGGAGCAAAGGGTATAGTGCTCAAATCACACCACGGCACCACCATGAACAGAGCATATTTATGTAACGAGCATAACCGTATTGTCCATGAAGGTGAAAACGATTTTGTGATGTACGGAAGCGTTACGCTAAACTACGCAATAGGCGGTCTAAACCCTGTTGCAGTCGATACCGGTATTAAAATGGGAGCAAAAGTAATTTGGCTACCGACTACGCACGCAAAAAACCAGCTTGCGAAAAACGGCAAAACTGGCGGAATAGAATGTCTGGACGAGCACTTCAAACCGGTTCCTAAATTGCAGGAGATACTTAAAATTATACTGGATAATGATGTGGTGCTCGCAACCGGTCATTTGGCGCCTGATGAGATTTTCCCCGTTGTTGATTACGCAAAGAACATGGGTATTGAAAAAATAGTTGTTACACATCCGGAGTTTTGGGTAGTAGGCATGAGCCATGAAGACCAAAAGCGTATTGTGGACGATTATGATGTAATTTTAGAACGTTGCTATGCCCAACCTATGGGAGGTGGCGTTTATAAGAGCAATCTACAAGATAACCTAGAGGTTATTAAACTGGTAGGATACAAGAACGTAATGGTAGATACCGATGGTGGTCAGGTGGAAAACCCCAACTGGGAGATAGCGCTTGAGGAATATATGCAATATCTGTTCGATAGGGGGATTACCGAAGAAGAGCTATGGTATATGACACGCACAATTCCGGCAAAATTGCTTGGAGTAAATAATTAATTTGAAAGAGGTATTATTATGACAGTTGCTATTTTAGTTGCTATTGCACTAGCTATTGCCCTTGGTTACAAAACCAAGATTAATACGGGTCTATTTGGTATAGTCTTTGCTTATATCATTGGTTGTTTCTTTATGGGAATAAGGCCGTCTGCGCTTATTTCCATGTGGCCGGTGAGGATATTCTTTATCGTCATGTCTATCTCTCTATTCTACAATTTTGCAATAGTAAATGGAACGCTTGAAAAGCTTGCAATGCGTTTACTATATGCATGTCGCAAATTTCCAAATTTGTTGCCTTTGTTTATATACTTCGCTGCAACTATAGTTGCTGCTCTTGGCGCAGGTTATTTTACGGTATTAGCCATTTTTGCCCCTATAACATTGCTTATATGCCGCAAAACAGGCATGAGCCTTATTCTAGGTTCTGTTGCTGTAAACTATGGCGCTTTAGCGGGAGCAAATTTTATGACAAGCGCAAGTGGAATGATATTTAGGGGATTAGTTGAACAAACAGAATATGCTCCGGACGCTTTTGCGCATACAACTTCGATATTCTTAACGACATTTATACTTCCCATAGTTGTTTTATCGGTATGGATATTTATATCAGGAAAAAAAGGAACGGCAATAAATGCTTACGAAATAGATGAGCCTGAGGAATTTAACGATAAACAAAAGAAAACGCTGGGATTAATATTTGCGCTTGTATTTATAGTGCTCATATTCCCCGTACTTACTATGATATTCCCGGGCAATGATACAATTAAGTATCTTAACGGCAAAATAGATATAGGTCTAATGGCTATTATATTCGCCGTAATTGCGCTCCTTTTGAAGCTTGGCGACCAGAGAGAAGTAATGGCAAAGGTTCCGTGGAATACGCTTATCATGATATGCGGCGTTGGTATGCTTATACAGGTAGCCATAGAAGCAGGCACTATAGATATGCTTGCAAGCTGGGTAGGTACTAGCATTCCTGCTTGGCTTATACCTTTTGCGCTTACAATTATTGCGGGAATTATGTCATTCTTTAGCAGTACGCTTGGAGTTGTAACACCTGCTTTGTTCCCAACAGTTCCTGCTATTGCAGCTGCTGCAAACCTAAACCCCATGCTGCTATTTACAGTAATAGTCGCTGGTTCGCAGGCAACATCAATATCACCTTTTTCATCGGGCGGAAGCCTTATGCTGGGCTCCTGTGATAACGAGGAAGAAAGGGCAGCGCTTTTCCCCAAGCTTATGTTCCGTGCAGTGCCTATGTGCCTTGCATTTGCGCTAATAGCTTGTCTCGTTTTGGATTTTATACTATAAGCAGAAACATTACATATAACACAAATCAAAAAAACAAGGCGGATAATTCTTCGCCTTGTTTTAATTTGGTATACTATATTGTTACAACAATTCAGATATAAATGTAAACGCTTGGTCATCCGCTCCGGGGAGGTTTTCGTGAGCGAAGTCTGGCCATAAGCGGTATTCCTTAGGGGCGGTAATTTTGTTATATGCCGCAAACTGGGTAGAGGGCGGGCATATTGTATCCATAAGACCTGTGAACATTAGCGTTTTGCCCTTTATCCTGTGCGCTAGGTGCTGAATGTCTATATAGCCAAGCTTTGTAAATATTTCATCCGCGCGCTTGTGCATAGGGTCAAATTTCCGGAAGTATTCGGATAATTCCTTGTAGGCATTTACGGAAAGGTCTAGCTGGTGCACGCGCTTATAGTCGCTCATGAAGGGATATACGCTTACAAGGCGCTCAATCTTAGATTCTAGCGCAGCGCAGGCAATGGTAAGCGCGCCGCCCTGTGAGCCGCCAGTTGCTGCTACCCTATTTTCGTCAGCATAGGGGAGCGCCATAACAATTCGGGCAAGCTGTGCCGTGTCTAAGAAAAGCGCGCGGGTTAGCAGTTTATCCGGATCCTCGTCTTCCATACCGCGTATTATCTGTCCATGCATGGTGTTGCCCTTTACGCCGCCTACATCTTCGCTCTTTCCTGCTTGGCCGCGACAATCAAGCGCGGCTACTACAAAGCCGGATTGCGCGTAGGGCATATAGCTTACCCATTCGCTGGAAGCACCTGTGTAGCCGTGGAACATTAGCACCGCAGGGAAAGGACCTTTGCCATCAGGCACTAGCAGTTTAGAATAGATATTTGCGCCTTCCACGCCTGTAAACCATAAATCAAAGCATTTTATGTTAGGGGCACTAAATTCAGCAGGTACTAATTTACAATCCGTACCTAGGGAATGCATTTCATCTAAGGCTCGGTTCCAATATTCCTCGTGGTCTTTTGGTCTTGGGTTTGTGCCTTGGTAGGTGAGCATTTGCTCAAATGGCATGTCAAATAGGGGCATAGTATCCTCCTTGAGTTATTTTATGGCAATACTACCTTGCCGGGGTTTAATATTGAATTAGGGTCAAACAGCTTTTTAATGCCGTTCATGAGTTCCATTTGCCTTGAGCCAACGCTTTCAAGCAGGAAATCCCTCTTAGCGTGACCTATGCCGTGCTCGCCCGATACTTCACCGCCTAAACTCTTGGCATAGTCATACAGCTCCTGCATTACTTTTTGAACCAGTGGCTTCCATTCATCTTCGCTTAAATCGTCCTTGCATACATATATATGTAGGTTACCATCGCCCGCATGACCGAAGGAGCATAGGCGAATATTGTTTTCCTTGCCTATTTCTATGCTCATGCGTACAAAATCTGCTATCTTATCCCTTGGCACAACAACATCGCACTCGTCCATGGATGGAGTACTGTTGTTTATAGCTTCAAGGAATGCACCGCGCGGGTTCCATATGCTTTCCTTTCTATCGTCTGTATCGGCAAGCAATACATCCCTTGCGCCCAGTGAAAGCAGTGTGTCAGTCAGCGCTTCTATTGAGGGATTAAGCGCTTCATCGCTTGCTCCATCAAGGCGTACTAGTAGGTATGCATCTGCGCTGCTGTCCGGGAATTGTTTGCCAAGGTATGTTTCGGCGGTGGCTATTACTTCCCTTTCCATAAACTCTACCGCGGTAGGCTCACAGCCACAAGCGAGTACGCTGGGTACAGCGTTTATGCAGTTATCAAGGTCATCAAAGGGGATAAGAAGGCTTACGCTCTCCTTAGGTTCAGGTATTAGTTTTACTATGAGCTTTGTAAGTATGCCAAGCGTGCCTTCGCTGCCTATCATAAGCTGTAAAAGCGAGTATCCGGAGCTGGTTTTAACCGTCTTGCCGCCTAGTGTAATAATCTCGCCATCTGGCAGCACCATCTCCATACCCAGCACATAATCCCTAGTAACACCGTAACGCACTGCACGCATACCGCCTGCGTTTGTCATGGCGTTTCCGCCTATGGTAGCGGTTTTTTCGCCCGGATCCGGTGGATAGAAAAGCCCTGTGCCTTCAAGGTATTTAGGGAAGTCTAAAAGGATGAGCCCAGGTTCCACAGTTGCGGTCATGTTTTTGGTATCTACTTCAAGCACTCTGTTCATCTTATCAAGTGCCAGCACTATTCCGCCTTCTATAGGTACACAGCCGCCGCAAAGACCTGTTCCCGTACCCCTTGGAGTAACGGGTATGCGTTTTTCATTGCAGTAGCGCATGATTTTTGAAATTTCCTGCGTTTCTTTGGCTATAAGCACAGCTTCGGGCATAAATGTGCCGTATTCAAGCATTTCATCTCTAGAATAGTCAACGCTTATATTTTCGCCGTGCATTACTCTGTCGGGCATTATTTCTTCAAAGAAGGCGATATCTGACGCATCTATCTTTTTATACGGCTTCATACTTACCTCCATTTTGTAAAAGCTCTGTTAGTTTCGGAACTATATCGTATAAATCCCCTATTACTGCAAGGTGGGCGCAGGAAAATATATTCGCATCTTTATCTTCGTCTATGGCGACTATGCAATCGCTCCCGCTCATGCAGGCGGTAAACTGCACAGCCCCGCTTATACCGCAAGTTATCATAAGCTTGGGTTTTACGGTGCGCCCGCTTAAACCTATCTGCCTATCAGGCGGCGCCCAGCCTTTTTCAACCAGCGGTCTTGTAACAGCCCAATCCCCGCCAAGAGCCTTGGCTAAGTCCTTAATAAGCTCTAAATCAGATTCCTTTTTTAAGCCCCTGCCTCCCGCAACGAGTATTTCAGCGTCTGATATAGACTTACCCGCAGGGATAGGCTCTGTGCTTACATGTGTAACCTTGGAAGCATAAACCTTTTTTGGGATTTTTCTGTTTATTATTTCGCCTGACGGCTTATCCTGCCTTATAGGCGCGTCCATAACCTTATAGCGTACAGTTGCAAACTGAGGTCTTGTACTCTCAGTTACTATCTGCGCCATTATGTTGCCGCCAAATGCAGGGCGTATCTGCACAAGATCGGTATTATCTTTCATCAACAGCTTAGTGCAGTCGGCTGTAAGACCTGTTAGAAAGCGCGTGGATAGTCTAGGCGCAAGGCTTCTTCCAAGTGAAGTTGCGCCTATAAGCACCACTGAAGGTTTAATAAAGTTAATATAATCCTCAGCGCAGTCCGCGAACACATCTGCTCTAAAGAAGCTAAGCGCAGGGTCGTCATACACTGCGACATCCTTTACGCCGTAGTGCAGTATTTCATTTGCTATATCAGCTACATCGCTGCCTATTACAAGCGCATGTACATCAAAAGATACATTTTTAGCAAGCTCCTGCGCCTTGCCTATAAGCTCTAAACTTACAGGGTGCAGCTTTCCACCTGAAGCTTCTGCAATTACAAGTATACCATTCCACAGGGTTTTATCCACGCTTTTAGCCTTTGTTTGAAGACGTATTATAGCTTGCTCCGGACAATTTTTGACGCATATATTGCATAGCTTGCAAGCGGCATTTATTTCCGGTTTGCCTTCAACCATATCTATGGCATTAAAGGGGCAGTTTTCGGCGCATATTCCGCAGCCTGTACATTTTCTTTCAAGTATAGCTATCTTAGACATATTTACCCCCTATATATATTTCCATGATATTAGCTGCTTGTGCAAGCGGGCGGCTAAGTCCTCACCCTCTATAACAACCCGTTCTATATCGCTATCGGGAGGGAATATACGCTCAACCTGAGTTGGGCTTCCGGATAGACCGTAATGCTCTTCATTTTGGTCTAAAAAGCGCTCAAGCCCGTATATCTCTATATGTTTATCCTTGACCTGTTTTGCTTTTTTTAGCGAGGGAAGGCGAGGCATGTATATATCCTTTTCCACGGTTACAAGGCAGGGGAAAGGCATGTACACGGTTTCAACTGTATCTTGAAGCTGCTGGACAACCTCTATTCCACTATCCCTTAATTTTATAGCGCTTACCCATGCGGCATGGGGTATGCCTAAATGCTCTGCTATTGATGGACCTACCTGAGCGGTATCGCCGTCTGTAGTCTGTTTTCCGCAGATTATAAGGTCAAAATCACCAACGGAGCGTATAGCCTGTGAAAGCGTGTAGCTTGTGGCAAGCACGTCCGCGCCGCCAAGCCGCCTGTCGCTGAACACATAGCCCCTGTCAGCTCCCATCATATAGGCTTCTCTTATAATTGCCTGCGCTTGACCTGGTCCCATAGTGCCTACTGTAACAGTGCCGCCATGTTTCTCCTTAAGCCTTAGCGCCGTTTCAAGCGCATATAAATCATAGGGGTTCATGCGGCTTTTAACCCCTTCGCGCTTTAATACCCCAGTAACCGGATCAACCTCTACCTTGCTTGTCGCCGGCACCTGCTTTACGCATACAAAAATGTTCATTGCTTACCTGCTTTCATATTTACTAATAATTATACATTATCCTTCTGCCAATTAAAGCTCCATTTGTTTTAGCATTACTCATATGTGCGTTTTTTGCAATACATATAAGAGATTCAACTTACATTATTATAGCACAAAATAGGCAAGAAAAAACAATAACCTATGCTTCCAAAAACGAAGTTATAATAATAGATTATTGCTTGATTGTCAATTAGTTAGATGAATTGCTGGTCATGTTTCAATTTCATATAAAAGCAGCAAAAATACTTGACTATTCGGAATGTTTTGTTAAAATGATGCGACCATAACAACGGGGGTATTTTTGATGAAAATGCGGAAAATTACGATTATACTGTTAGTTCTTACTATGGTGCTTGGAATAACATCACCTATAGTTGATTTAGTGCTTGCTTCAAACGCTACTGAAAGTGAACAACAAGAGAGTGTTGATACTGTTGTTGTAGATGAAAATTCAGGAGCAGAAACACCTGATGAAGGGGAATCTACAGAAGCGGGTACTTTTAATACAGATATTCCTGCTGCAGAACAGGATCAAAATGTATTACCAGATACGCAAAACACAGATATCCCTGCCGCCGATCAGGATCAGGAACAGGATTTAGAGCAAGGTACACAAAACACAGATATTCCTGCTGCGGATCTGAATCAGGATTTAGGGCAGGATACATCAAATACAGGCGATGTTAATGCAGACGACACTACTTCAGAGCAGGAACAGAATGAAGAGCAAAGCGAACCTAATACAGATGTAACGCCTGCTGAAGAAAATGTACCTGATATAGGAAACGCTTCCGATACTGAAAACACTTCCAATCCAGACGGCGATTCTACAGAGCCCGAGCAGACACCCGATGCAGGAGGGTACTCCGAAAATCAAGAATCCACAGGGGAAGGTGAACCTGTGCCTACTGGTGGGGTGGAAAATGCTGGCGAAGGTGAAACATTGTCTATGCTAGGGCTTGATGGAGAACAGGATGCTCCACCTATCAGAATGTTTGCTTTGGCTCCTGCGCCAACCCCTATAGCGCCTACGGTTACATTAAATTTAAGTGCTATAAGCGTAGAGGTAAATGATCTTGTAAGCGTTTCATGGGAACTGGATAATGGTGACTTTCCGGATGCAAAAGTTGATCGGGCAACATGGTTCGTTAGAGATGAACATGATGTAACAAACGCATTTCCAGCAGATATAAGCGGAAATAGCTCAAGTTTTATGCCTAAATTTGGTGTACAGGGCGTTTTTGTAATGTATATCACCTACGGTATTGAAGAAAAGGAAGCATACACGGATACATTTACTATTACCGGTAGCGATGAAACTGTTGAACAACTCAAGGTGAATCTATCGCTTGATAAAACATCTGTAAGGGCAGGGGAGCCTATCACGGTAACCATAAATGTTTCAGGTGGCGAAGAACCCTATCAAGTGGCTGATAATGCTATATGGTTTTATTATGAAAGTTCTGGTGAGGGCAGTAACCGTCTACAGGCGATAACAAATATGCAATCCACATTTACTCCTCAGGTGGGCGTGAATGGTTCTGTACAAGTATTTGCAGAGGATAATAAAGGCAGGCAAGCAAGTGGTGAAGCTACTTTCACCATAACCGATGCGCCCAATGTGGTGTTTAATGGTCCTAGAAATATAGCTTCAGGGCAGCCAATTACTTTTACTTGGAATTATACGGGTGACCGTACGCCCACCCATGCAACTACAGATTGGTATATATTTGGCTATCAAGGCTACTCGGGTAGCAAAAGGGTAGCAAATGAGAATAATAGTTCAACTTTTACTCCTACTCATGGTAATTATGGACAACTATATCTCAACCTATATGATGCAGATGGCTATATAGGAGAGTTTATCGCTCCTAGATTTTCAATTGATTATGGTTTTACCGCAATGCCACTTGAGCTTACAGCAGGACTTTCAGCCCAAACAGTTGAAGTTGGCAATAGCATTAGCGCCAATTGGGAATTAAGTGGCGGTATTGGGTCTTATAAATTACAGGATAATTCTGGATGGTACATTTATGATGAAAACAATGTGCGTATTGACTACATTCAGCTTGAAGAAGGCGCTATGTCATCTTCGATTACTCCAAGTAGCGGCAAGAGAGGAGAGCTGATTTTAGCATACAAGGACGACTATAATGTGTTTGAAGAAAAGGTGCTACCATTTACAATTACCGGTAGTGCGCCTGCTGCACCTGTATTACCGCAAATAAATATATCTTTAGACAATTATAATAATTCCATAAAAGTGGGGCAGGAAATTAAAGCCAGTTGGACAATAGACAATGCGGATAACAGCTGTCAGATTGAGGCTACTTGGCACATTGACGGAGTTGAAATATCCTATCATAGAGCTTCGATTGCAGACTTTACACATATGACTTTTAATCCGGATTCTGTTGGGAATGGCTATGTAGAGATTACTGTTTATGCAAGTGATGATGCTATTTTAGCTACAGAGCGTGCCGAGTTTTTAGTAGAAGGCTATGCTGTTCCTACACTCACATCGATATCCATTAACAAAACAGGTCCCGTGCAAGTGGGACAAGAAATAATAGCCAATTGGACTGTAGAGAATGGCGATAACTGTAAGGTGATAGTACGCTGGTCTATTGATGGGGCGAATATGCTATCCTCTGATTATCAGCCGGCTTCAGAGTTTACAAGCATGGCTTTCACACCTGAATTTAGTGGAAATTGTCGTGTGTGGGTTATTCTTTTTACAGCGGATGGGAGGCAATCTATTGATTCTCGGGAATTATACTTTGTTGTAGAAGGTGGTAAAGCTCCTCCTAAGCTTACATCGCTATCCATTAACAAAACTAGCCCCATACAAGCGGGGGATTCCGTTACCGCAACATGGTCTGTTGACTATTTGCCAACGGGTTGTCGCTTCTCTGTTGAATGGTATACAGGTGGGGATTATGATAATCCCACAAAAATTAATGTAGGAACTACCGATACTAGCGATACCTATCATGTAATGTTTGGCGCTGATAATGCTCGTGTTGAAGTTGCGCTTATAAAGGATATAGGACCCGGGCACTTCCAATTTTTAGATACAAAAACCGTTTCGTTTAAAACAATTGGTCCTGCAAAGCCAGCGCTCAAAAATCTAGCCCTAAATAAAACAGAATTTGTTGAGGGCGAAGAAGCGTTGCTAACATGGGAAGTTGAAAATCCATCTAATAATGTGTATGCCACAGTGTACTGGGAAGCAGGGGAGTTTGTGGATGACCATTTTTTACACCGTGACAATAAAGCTACCTATAAGGTTAAATACACCGCAGAAAGAGCGTATGCTCATGTATCATTGTATGTAGAGGATAAAAACGGCGAAAGTTATATGGTGGACTCAGGGGATGTTGCCTTTAAGGTGGTGGGTCGCCAATTGCCGATTGTTAATTTGCAGCTTGATAAAAACACTTACCAACCCGGTGATACGGTAAAAGCCACATGGACTGTTGATAATATGCCTGAGGATGCCCGTATTTTAGCTGACCTATGTTTTAATGGCATGTATCAGGGAGTTTGGTCTATAGAGAGCTTAGATGATTCGCCCTATTCATTCCAATGCCCCTATTCAGGGGAAGGAAGCTTCACTATAAATGTTGTTTCGTATAATCCCTTATCTTATATAGCCTTTGCTGAACAGAGCTTTAATGTAAGCGGGAATGTAGCTGCACCTAAAATAAGCAGTGTATCTGTAGATAAGAGACAGTCAAAACAAGGCGAAGCTATTACAGTTGGCTGGACGCTTGAAGGGAACACCGATAACACGGAAGTTGTAGTAAGATGGGATTTTGATGGTGATGAATTGTTTATAGACGAAGCTGTCGGAGATCAGTCTGTATATGCGCCTCCTGCAGATTACATAACAGAGAATTACAGCTTCGCAAATGTACAGCTTTTTGTTAAAGATAGCTATTTGCTGCTAGATGAGTTTGGGGTTGATTTTAAGGTCGTGGCGGGAGACCCTGTACCTAGCGTGTCGCCCAGTCCCACGCCAAGTGCAAAACCAAGTGTATCACCCAGTCCTACGCCAAGTGTAGAACCTAGCGTGTCGCCCAGCCCCACACCAAGTGCAACACCTAGCGTAACGCCCAGCCCTACGCCAAGTGTAGAACCTAGCGTGTCGCCCAGTCCCACGGCAAGCGCAACGTCCAGCGTGTCGCCCAGCCCCACACCAAGTGCAACACCTAGCGTAACGCCCAGCCCTACGCCAAGCGCAACACCCAGCGTGTCGCCAAGTGTGTCACCAAGTGTATCACCTAGCGTAGAGCCAAGTGTGTTACCAAGCGCATCACCTAGTGTAAAGCCGAGTGTATCACCTAGCCCTGCCCCCGTAGAGGAAAGCACATCAGAGCCTACTAGAAAACCTGCCTCAACACCCAAACCGGGAGTTACACCCAAGCCGTCCGAAGTACCGGAAGAAAAACCGCAGGCTACAAAGAAACCTCAGTCTATATCCCTTGTAAAGCCTATAGCAAGCACAGCACCGGTTGTTGAGGGTGAGCCTAAAGTGTCTGAAGCGGTCGCTTCCATTATTGAAGTTGTTGATGATGAAAAAGGGAGTGTATCTTATACAGCTGATGTAGCTCAAACCGCTACAGGTCAAAATGTAATAGTTGTAAATGCAAACAATGTAGCTGCTGAGGAAAAGAAAGTAACATTTAATGTGAAGCCTGCTATGCTTGAGGAGCTTGGGGAAAACAAGGCAGACCAAGTAGTATTAGGTTGGGACGATGTCCAAGTATGGGTAGAGCCTGATAAACTGGATACAAGTGATACGAACCAAATAAGCGTAACACTTGAAAAGACAGAAACTAAGGTGGAATCAATACCTGCGCTGCCCAAAGATACTAAAGTGGTATCTACTGCCTATAAGGTGCAGGCAACAGGGGTTGATAAAGATGAACTTCTGCCCATAACATTTAAGGCGGCAGCGAATGTTCGTATTATGATTATTACTCCTGAGGGAGAAGTGATTTTCCCCGAAATGCAAATTGTTCAGGTATATGGAGAAAACGCACTATGGGCTGAAATACCCAACGGTTCTCTTGTAATGTTGGTTGAAAATAATTAGATAATTAGCCTTCAAGGCGGCGCTGCATTTCATTGTGCAGCGCCGTATTTTTAATGTTGGAATGATAATTATGCAAAAATAATTATAAAAATTATCTCTTCCCAAATTGACATATACGCATAAAAATGCTATGGTTTATTAAAATAAAAAACCTAGGAGGTAGAATATGAAAAGACTAATTGCGCTATTTTGTACCCTGTTGCTTATAGTAGGGGCTATGCCTATTATGGGCGCGGTGGCGGAGGAAAAAATCACCCTTACATTTGTTGAGGTTATGACCTCGCCCGAAAGAACTCTAGTGCTTGAAGAAGCCATAAAGGGCTTTGAAGAAAAATTCCCCAATATAGAGATAGAGCTTGTTTCACCGCCCTATGAAACCGCGGAAACCAAGGTAGCCTCTATGCTCGCCGTAGGGCAGGATGTTGATATCGTCGAAATGCGTGACAACTCTGTTGCCCCGTGGATAAACAACGGCTTCCTGTATGCGCTTGATGAACTCGTTGCAAACTGGGAAGGCAAGGACGATTTGGTAGAAGCTGCGCTGCTTGCAGGCTCTTCAATAGGCGATGCGACATACTTTATCCCTCAGTACCTATATGTAAAAGCGTTGATGGTAAGGACAGACATACTTGAAAAGCTCGGCGTTACGGAAATGCCTGTAACAACCGACGAGTTCCTTGAAGTATGCAAAAAGATTACCGACCCTGAAAAGGGGCAATACGCATTCGCGCTTCGCGGAATAGGCGCTCCCTGCAAGACCACAGATGTTATGTGGGTAACTGAAGTGCCGGAGATAAGCGAAGATAATATCTACCTTACAAAAGACGGTACATTCTATATGGACACCCCCGGTGGCAAAAAGGCAGTAGAGAACTACTATACGCTGTTTAAAGAGTGCTGCCCGCCAGACTCTATCAACTGGGGCTTTAACGAGCAGATTAACGGCTTCGTGTCGGGCACAACCCCCTTCCTAGTGCAGGATCCCGACGCTGTGGGCAATGTATCAAAATCACTAAAGCCTGAGCAATATACTGCAATACCAATGCCGCTTGGCGATTCCGGAAAGCGCTACCTAGACTATGGCTATGCGGGTCTTGCGGTTGCGGCAAACTCTGAACACCCTGAAGAAGCCTTTGAGTTTATCAAATATATGATTTCAGGCGAAGTAAACGCTAGAATATGCGAATTTTACGGCGCGCTTCCTGTAAGCAAGGCTGCATACGAAACATCTGATATGTTCAAACTCCCTGTGTATAAGGCATGGGCGGACGAAATGGAAGATGAGAACACGGTATTTACCAAGTTCCCGCTTGAGGATCCGAGGTTCGCAGAATACTCTTCAACCGTGCACCTTGCTGCCATACAGAGCTATCTGCTTGGCGAAACAACTGCGGATGAGTTTATTAAAACCTGTAAGGATTTCTGGGGCTACTAATAATTAAACATGGGGCGGCTTTTTTGCCGCCCCTAATTTTACACTAACCTAACGATTGTGAGGGAGAATTATGAAAGCTAATAAATGGTATCTCCTAATGGTACTCCCGGTTATCGCCGTCGTTGCGTTTTTCATTTTTTATCCGCTTATGAAGGGCGGAATAATCGCCTTTCAAAACTATAACCTGTTCAACCTTAAAGATATAAGATTTATAGGTTTTGATAATTTCAAGGCTATAATCGACAACAAAAATGTAAGCTTCGTAATGATACTTATGAACACCATAAAATGGACTGTTCTATCGCTTATGTTTCAATTCTTGCTGGGATTTTTGTTGGCGATGATGCTAAGGGACCCATTCAAGGGGAGAAGCGTATACTGCGGTTTTGTGTTTTACCCTTGGGCTCTATGCGGTTTTTCCATAGGTCTTATATGGTCTTGGCTATTTAACGGACAGTTTGGAGTTATAAACGACCTTCTTATGAAGGCGGGTATAATAAGTGAAAACATAGGCTGGCTTTCTAACCCGGATATAGCGATGTACAGCGTAATAACCGCCAATGTGTGGTACGGCATACCCTATTTTGGCATTATGCTGCTTGCTGCGCTGCAATCAGTACCTAGTGATTTATATGAAGCCGCAACGCTTGACGGCTGCGGCTCGGCGCAGAAACTATTTCATGTTACAATACCGTACATAAAGCCTACTATTGTAAGCACGGTATTGCTTAGGAGCATGTGGATAGTAAACTTCCCCGATTTAATCTACGCCATGACAAATGGCGGACCTGTAAATAGGACGCATATACTAGGCACTATGATGATAAACAAGGTATATAAGGAGTTTGATTATGGTCAAGCCTCCGCCTACGGCGTGATTATTATGGTGCTGCTGCTAAGCTATTCGATAGCTTATCTTAAGCTTACGAAGGCTTCGGAGGATAATATGCTATGAGTACAAAAAAGATTAGAGCTATATCATATAATGTATTCAGGGTGTTTATCTTGATACTGTTCCTGCTGTTTGCTATACTTCCGCTGTTTTGGATATTTATAACCAGCATAAAAACAGGCGAAGAGCTATACAGCATCCCGCTTGTATACTGGCCTAAAAACCCCACATTCGATGCGTATACAAGGCTGTTTACCTATAGCAATTTCAAGCAGTACTTCATAAACTCAATGTCTGTTACATTATCATCATCGCTTGTTGCTATGATACTATCGGTAATGGGCGGCTTTGCGCTATCCAGATTCAGGCAGAAGAAACTTAAAGGCTGGACTGAGTTATTGCTCTATTTCACCCAGACAGTGCCATCGTTTATGATAATGTTGCCGCTGTTTATGTTCTTCTCCAAGCTTAAGCTGGTGGATAATTTACCCGTGCTTGCGAGCATATATGTAGCGACGGTTATTGCGTTCAGCACGCTTATGTCAAGGAGCTTTTTTGACAGGATTCCCGTAAGCCTTGAGGAAGCCGCGAAAATAGACGGCTGCAATATGCTGCAATCCATAGTATATGTTGTATTGCCGCTTACGCTTCCCGGTATTGCGGCTATATTCTGCTTTGCCTTTGTAAACATATGGAATGAGCTTTTCCTTGCGGTAATGCTCATAAATAAATCTTCAAAGTATACTGTGCCGGTCGCGCTAAACTCCTTTATATCAAAGGCGGGCGTCAGCTGGGACCTTATGAGCGCAGGTATAGTTGTATCGCTACTTCCCACTATGGTTATATTCGGAATAGGTCAAAAATATATAGTGGCTGGGCTTACAGAAGGCGGAGTAAAGGGATAATTACTACTCGCATTTTAGGCGCATAGTAATAATTTCAAAAGCCTTAAAATTTAAATGGATTGAGCTGTTTTCTACATGCAGCTCTTTCTCTTTTTCTTCAAGCATGGAGCATAGCCATGCTTGCTTTATTTTGTAGCATGTTGATAGCTTAGTCTGTCTTGTGCCCTGCATACTTTCGTATAGCCTTAAAATAATATCTCCGCTGTTATCCTCAGCCAGTTTTACCGTTTCAATTACTATGGCTGGGTTGTCTACGCTAAAGAATGATTGCTCTTTTGCAATGCCTTCTCTTATGTATACGGGGTTATTAATTTCGCCCGCCTCATGTACTATGTTTGAATTTGAGAACGCGCCCTCCCATATGTAGTAGGCATATTTAAAGCGGTGTATGCCCTTATCCGCATAGGGGTCGGGGTTGGTTGCGCCCTTTAAAAGCGTAAGCTTTATAGAGCTTCCACTGTTGCTAACTCCGTATTTACAGTCGTTTAGTACTGCCGCTCCATGGGTAGAGTCAAAAAGCGCAGTGTAGCTGTGGTTGCATACTTCAAATCTGTCTGCGTCAAACTGCCTTGATGCATGAGTAGGTCTCATTATATAGCCGAACTGTATTTGGTTTGCTGCCTCATCGCTTGTTATTCCTGTATCAAATGCTACTTTTAGTAGCTTATGTTTTTCATTCCAATGTACAGCGGTGTTGAAATCTAAGCGTTTTTTGCCAGAATCTAGGCTTATTACCTGCTCTATACTAGATGACAATACTTCATGTTCAAACTTTATAGAGGCTCGTATGCCTTCTTTTAATATTACAGTTGCCTTTGTTTTTATTTTGGGTTCAATTATTCGCTGAGGCACTTGGCTGTCTATATCCCAAGCTTCATAAGCTCTTGGAACATCCCTGTAAAAGCAGAATTTGTTTGAGGCTGAGCCCACATAGTTTACCCCTGTTTTTTTATCCTTAAAAGATAATAGCAGACCTTCTTTTGATATGCTGGCAACAACACATTCGTTTGATATTTCGTAGCCTTCAGGCGTTTCTTTTATACTTACAGGAGTATAAGTGTTGTCTTGTTTTTTTGGTATTATGCTTGTAATACCCATTGGGGGAATGTTTACAAGCGCAAGCGTTTTGTCGCCTGATACTGTGTGTGGAATAGCCTTGCCATCAAGCGTGGCTGCTCCATAGCTAAATCTGCTATCAAGCTCCACAACCCTATTTACAGCTACGCTTAGTGTATTTATAAGCGTTGCTCCATCGCCTCTATCGCACAGATGTTTTATTGCATGGTTAATGCCATTATCTATTTTTTTAAGAGCATCGTCGTACATTTCTAGCGCTCTTCTATTCACCTCGTATATAGAGCTTCCGGGCAATATGTCGTGGAACTGGTTAAGCAGTATAATTTTCCATATATTGAGTATTTCTTCTTGTGGGTAAGGAGTATTTTTGCTTTTATTTGCAATTGTTGAAAGTATTTCAAGCGCGCGCACGCCGTTTTCACATAGGCGGTTGCTGCGTTTTATCTCTGCTTGGGCTGTATATGTCCCCCTGTGGCACTGGAAATATAGCTCTCCAAAATATGTAGGTTTATTAATATCCTTGCGGCGGGTAAAGAAATGCTCAGGGCACTCATAGCTAAGCTTAGGCACGCCCTGTATGTCCTTTTCCCTGCGTATTTGCTCATAATCATCCCTTGTGGGACCTCCGCCGCCATCTCCATAGCCAAATGGCAGATAAAATTCGCCAGTGCCGTCCTTATTCAGCCTATCTTTCCAGCGGGTATTAAGGGTTTTTGCGTCTACAAAGGATTCATACTGCATGTGCAGATAGCAGTCAACTTCCGTGCCGTCTATACCCTTCCACATAAAGCTGTGGTAGGGGAAGGCGGCAGCGTCATTATATGTCCAGAATATTTTTTGTGTAGTAAGCCCTTCTATGCCGCATTTATTAAGTATCTGCGGGAGCGCGCCCGAATAGCCGAAGGAATCGGGCAGCCAAGCTACTTTACAATCCTTATCAAAATACTTTTTAAAATATTCCTTGCCGTACATTATCTGCCTTATTAAGGCTTCTCCCCCGGCGAGGTTGGTATCAGGCTCAACCCACATGGCTCCTTCAACTATCCAACTGCCTTTTTTTATTGCCTCTACTATTTTGTCAAAAAGCTTGGGATAATATATGCGGCAAATTTCGTAAAGTATAGCTTGGCTCTGTAAAAATTGCGCTTCGGGGTATTCATCAAGCAACCTTAACTGCTGTGCAAATGTGCGCGCCACCTTGCGTACGGTTTCCTCTAGTGGCCATAGCCAAGCTACATCTATGTGGGAGTTTGCAATAACGCTCATACTAGGAGCATATGTGCCGTTTTTTGCGCTCATCAATTCTGATAGAAATTCGCGCATTTCTATATATGTTTTTCTGCGCTCATGCAACGGCTTTTCTATGTCGAATTTATCCAGCAGCTCACAAAGTTTATAATTAATTTTCTCCTTGAAAAAGGAGCTTTCAGGTTGTGTTTCGTGTATATCGTACAGCATACCTATGTCAAGCCATAGTTGATACGCTTCCTCATTCCATATGCCGTATGTGTTTTCGCCTATTATTGCGGGGTAGGGGCAATCCATGGGTACGCCCACATCAGGGAAAACATAGCCGGAAGCTCGTTTTCCGCTTGGGGATAGGGGCAGCAGCGTTCCGCTGTATGTTTCAAGAGCTATTTCAAAGCGCTCATCGCCCTTTGCAGAGTGTACTATAGTTTGGTCTACTAAATAGTGGTGAGGGTATCTTATATCGCCTCCGCGTACAGTGCCAAAGGGTTTGCCGTTTAAATAAACAGTGCTTTCCCAGCCTGTGTTTAGTTCTAACACTATACGCTCTTCTTTTGCGCTATCCGGCAGAGTAAAGCTTGAAAAAAGCCAGCAGTATTCTTCGGGCTTGCCCCAGTTATAGCCCTTTGGCATGGGTTTTTTATCTAAGGATTGAGCTTTATCAATGGATAATAAATCCTTAGTTACAAAGCCGCAAAAATCTATTTCGCCAAGGGGATGATAAAAATCTCTCTCCAAGGCTTTAAGTAAATGAGCAATTTGCCCATGTGTTTCCGATTTCATATTCGCACCTCAGTAAATAATTATGTTGTGCTAAAAGTATCATAGAATGTATATAAGGTCAAACCGTGAATCGCTTTAAATAGCATAACAAGTCTCGCTTTTTGACAGAGAAACAGAGCTTTGGTACAATTCTTCCACAAGCATGAATTGCTTAGGGAATAAGCCCTAAAAAGCTTTATTATAAGGAGGAAATATGTCTCCCAAACAAACACAGAAATTAACCATAGCCGCGGTATGCCTTGCGCTGTGTATGTTGCTGCCTTTATTAACAGCGCAGATACCTACAATAGGCAGTATGCTGTCGCCCATGCATATACCTGTATATATATGCGCTTTTTTGGCGGGTCCTTTATATGGCGGGTTGGTGGGCGCGATAGCTCCGCTGCTTCGCAACCTAATATTCGGAATGCCCCCGCTTTATCCCGTGGCAATAGCTATGGCGTTTGAGCTTTGCGCATATGGCATAGTAGCAGGGCTTATATATAAATTATCCAAAAAGCATATGGAGCTTACTCAAAATGTGTATATAACCCTTATAATAGCTATGATTTTAGGCAGAATAGTATTTGGGGCTGCTATGTATGTGTTGCTTATGCTAAAAAGTCAGAGCTATACATTTGATGCATTCATAAACGCCACAGTGCTAAGCGGCATACCGGGTATAGTGCTGCATATACTAATAGTACCGCCTGTTGTGCTTGCGACAGAGCGCAGCGGTATACTTAAATAAATTGCATAAAATTACGCCCATAGCCCATATATATACCGATTTTCATAGTAAATTCGGCGTGCCAAGGCAGCATGGCATAGGCGAACTTATGGGAAAAATAGTATTTGAAAAACCCTTTAGGGATATTAACATGCTAAGGGGGCTTGAGAAATTCTCCCATATTTGGCTATTGTGGATATTTTCAGAAAATATAAATGCAGGCTACAGCGCAACAGTGCGCCCGCCCCGCCTTGGGGGCAACAAGCGAAGAGGAGTGTTTGCTACAAGAGCCCCCTTTAGACCAAACAGCATAGGCATGTCTGCCGTAAAAATTGAGGAAATTATATTTGAATGCGAAGAAAGCCCTATCATAATAGTTTCAGGCGTGGATATGGTAAACAAAACCCCTATTATAGATATTAAGCCGTATATAAAAACCGATATTATTAATTCCGCTACTTTCCCTAATATTATACACAAACTTAATGTTGAAATAGAAGAAAGTCTGCTTTGTAAAGTACCTGCGGATAAACAATCCGCACTTATAAAAATACTTGAGGAAGACCCTCGCCCTTCATACCATAAGGACGGCAGGCAATACGGCTTTTATTTTGCAGGCATGGAGATTATTTTTACAGTTGATTGCGATACCCTTAGGGTGATAGATGTAATAAATATATAATTTGGCAGTTATAAATTTTATTGTGAACCCACTATAAAGCTTTACAATATGGGGCAAAACCACTTGTATTTTTGCATAAGTTAATGTATTATAGCGGTGAAAGATAAATTTGTGTATTAAGGGTGAAGGAGGGCAGCAGTGCTGATAGTAAGCAACAACCCCATGGTAGAGGCTGCTTTTGGCGACAGTTGCGTGTTTGTTGACGGCAGCGCTATGGATGTGCTTATTTCAGTTAGGGATATGTTGCACAAGGGGCATAAGCTATTAAGCCACCCGCTTGCAGGCTCTGTAAAGCCTTATGAAAGCCCCATACGCTCCGTATGTGTGAGCAAAAATAAGGGGGCTTATGATATGCAGTCCGTACTGCTTATAGAAAACGCTATTGATAAGTATAAAGCTCTCCCTCAAAGAAATTTTATCGAAAACCATGATGAGGATTTTCAGCTTATAGATTTAAGCCTTATACAGTCTGCGGTGGAAAGCCGCTTACAGGATAGACAATATACAATAACACAATCAGGAGGTGCAAAATATGAAACTTGAGCTTGGATATATCCCAATAGATAATATAAAGTTTGCCGAGCGCTCCTATGTAGAAGGCTCAACTCTGTATGTATCAAAGGAAGAGTTAAGCGAAGTACTAATGCAGGATGAAAATATACTAGGCCTTAATTTTGCGATAGCCCTTCCGGGCGATAATACCCGCATTACCCCCGTTAAAGATGTTATTGAGCCGCGCGTTAAGGTGGATGGCAAGGGCGGTATGTTCCCCGGCGTGCTTAGCAAGGTGGATATAGCAGGCTCCGGAAGGACGCATGTATTAAAGGGTGCAGCAGTAGTTACCACGGGTAAAATAGTGGGCTTCCAAGAGGGCATAATAGATATGAGCGGTCCCGGTGCGGAATATACTCCCTTTTCTAAAACCTGCAACCTAGTGCTTGTAATAACCCCAAAGGAAGATGTAGTACAGCACGAACATGAGTATACTGTGCGTATGGCAGGGCTAAGAGCTGCCGCATACCTTGGGGAGCTTGCAAGAGAATTAGAGCCTGAAACGATTGAAACCTACGAATTTTTGCCCCTGCTTGAAAGCATAGAAAAATACCCGGATTTACCAAGGGTAGGCTATGTTCAGATGCTCCAAAGCCAAGGCTTGCTGCATGATACATATGTATACGGAGTTGATGCTAAAAGGACATTGCCCACGCTTATATCTCCAACCGAAGTTATGGACGGGGCAATAATATCCGGCAACTGCGTTTCCGCCTGCGATAAAAACCCCACATATGTACATCAAAATAACCCCATAGTGCATGATTTGTTTAAGCGTCACGGCAAGGATTTAAATTTCTGCGCTATGATTATAACAAACGAAAATGTGTATCTGGCGGATAAAATACGCTCGTCCGACCGTACTGCAGAAATATGCGGCTACTTAAAGCTTGACGGCGTAATAATTTCTGAAGAAGGCTTTGGCAACCCCGATACCGACCTTATGATGAACTGCCGCAAGATAAGCGATAAGGGCATAAAAACAGTAGTAATAACCGATGAATTTGCGGGCAGGGACGGCTCTTCCCAGTCCCTTGCCGATGCAGACCCTTCCTGCGATGCGCTTGTAACAGGCGGCAATGCAAATGAAGTAATAACCCTGCCTAGGATGGATAAGGTAATAGGCACGGAAGCATATGTTGGCATAATTGCCGGCGGCTGGGATAAAAACAAGGCGGAGGATGGCACCATACAGGTAGAGCTGCAAGCCATAACCGGCGCAACCAGCGAAGTCGGCTTTGGATATTTAAGCGCGCGCTAAGCGGAAAAGAGGTGTAAAATGAGCGAATTTCGTGTTGTACATTACATAAACCAGTTCTTCGGGCAAGTAGGCGGCGAAGAGATGGCTCATGTTCCCCCCGAATATAGGGAGGGTAAAGTGGGTCCAGGCCTAGCGCTTGAAGCCAATTTCAAGGGCGAAGCTGTAATAGTTGGTACCGTAGTATGTGGGGACTCATATTTCAATGAAAATATGGACGAAGCTAAGGAAACGATACTAGCCATGGTTGAAAAGGCAAAGCCTGATTTGTTTGTTGCGGGCCCCGCTTTTAACGCAGGGCGCTATGGCGTTGCCTGTGGCGCTATGGCGGCTTATGTTAAAGAAAAGCTAGGCATACCCGTAATTACAGGCATGTACATAGAAAATCCAGGCGCTGATATGTATAAAACTGATATTTATATCATATCAACCCGAAACAGCGCAGCGGGTATGCGCGATGCTGCCAAGAAGATGGCGGCGCTTGCGCTTAAAATGTTAAAAAATGAAAAGATAGGCGCATCTTCCGAGGAAGACTATATCCCGCAGGGTAGGCGTGTAAACCTTTTTGAAAAGCTGCGCGGCTCGGAACGTGCGGTAAATATGCTTTTGCAGAAACTGCAGGGCAAGCCCTTCACTACAGAATACCCCATGCCCGATTTTGACAGGGTACCCCCAAACCCGCCGGTTGCGGATATATCCAGAGCTAAAATTGCGCTTGTTACAAGCGGGGGCATAGTGCCAAAGGGCAATCCGGACCATATAGAAAGCTCAAACGCCTCAAAATACGGCAGGTATGATATACACGGCGTTATGAACTTAACCAGCGATACATACGAAACCGCCCACGGCGGCTATGACCCTTCTTACGCGAACGCCGATGCAGACAGGGTAGTGCCCCTTGATGTACTTCGTGATTTTGAAACAGAGGGCAAGGTAGGCTCTATATACGAATATTTCTTCAGCACAGTTGGCAACGGTATGGCAGTCAAGAGCGCCAAAGCCTTTGCGGAGGATTTCAGCAAGGAACTCATAAAAGAGAATGTTCAGGCTGTAATCCTCACCTCCACGTGAGGGACATGCACACGTTGCGGCGCAACGATGGTAAAAGAAATAGAGCGTGCAGGCATACCTGTGGTACATATCTGCACCATAACCCCAATATCGCTCACGGTAGGCGCAAACCGCATAGTACCGGCGGTGGCTATACCCTACCCCTTGGGTGACCCGGCTCTATCTAAGGCAGAGGAAAAACAACAGCGCAGAAAAATAGTGCTAAAAGCGCTTGATGCCCTGTCCACAGAAGTAAGCGAACAAACCGTGTTTGATATGGAGTAATCAGGAGTATATATGCAAGACAAAGTATTTGACCTTATTATTATAGGCGCGGGCCCTGCGGGGCTCGCTGCTGGTAGCTATGCAGGCAGGGCAAGGCTTGATACCTTGATTATAGAAAAAGAGAAAGACGGCGGGCAGATAGTAATAACCGCCGAAATAGACAACTACCCCGGCAGCATAGAAAATGAGAGCGGTCCCTCGCTTATTGAGCGTATGGCAAAGCAGGCGGAGGGTTTCGGCGCTCAAAAGCTGTACGATACCGTAACAGATGTAGACTTATCCGGCGATATTAAAATAATCACCTGCAAAAAAGGCGTGTATAAGTGCAGGGCGCTTATTATTGCAACAGGCGCTCACCCCCGCCCCATAGGCTGCCCCGGCGAAAAGGAGCTTATAGGCAAGGGCGTTTCCTACTGCGCAACCTGCGATGGCGCCTTCTTTGAGGATATGGAAATTTTCGTAGTAGGCGGCGGCGATACAGCGGTTGAGGAAGCCATATATCTAACCCGCTTTGGCAGGAGCGTTACCATAATACATAGGAGAGATAAGCTCCGTGCCGTTCAGGGCATACAGGATAGGGCATTTAAAAACGATAAGGTTAAATTCATGTGGGATTCCGTAGTAGATGAGCTCAAGGGCGAAGGCATACTTGAAAGCATGGTTATTAAAAACACCAAGACAGGCGAAAAAACCGAAATATTTGCCGACCCTGAGGACGGCACGTTCGGCGTATTTGTGTTCATAGGCTTTTTGCCGGAAAGCGCTTTATTTGAAGGCAAAGTAGCTATGCAAAATGGCTATATTGTTACCAACGAAAAAATGGAAACAGATGTAAAAGGCGTGTATGCAGCGGGCGATGTACGCATAACCCCCTTAAGGCAGGTTGTAACAGCCGCAAGCGATGGGGCTATAGCGGCTATGCAAGCCTATCACTACCTTGAAAACCTTTAGTAAAAAAGGTATAATATTTTCATCAAACAGGAGGTAAAAGATGTTAGACCTTGATAGAAACAATTTTGAAGAAGAAGTGCTTAAAGCCGAGGGAACAGTATTTGTAGATTATTATGGCGATGGCTGTGTTCCATGTGCTGCGCTCTCTCCCTTTGTAGACGAGATGGCGGAAAAATACGGCGATAAGCTTAAGTTTACAAAGCTCAACACCTCAAAGGCAAGGCGCCTTGCAATAAGCCAGAGGGTGCTGGGGCTGCCTGTAATGGCAATATATCAGGGCGGCGAAAAGGTGGAGGAATTAGTCAAAGACGACTGCACCCACGAAAATATCGAAAATATGATAAAAAAATATATCTAGCTAAGCGCCGCTTTGCGGTTCTTATATAAACATAAAGGAAAGGAGGATAAGCCATGAGCTTGCTTGAAGATAAGAAAGTCATCATCGTAGGTGACCGCGACGGTATACCGGGGCCCGCAATAGAGGCGTGCATGGTAGGCACCGGCGCAGAGGTTGTGTTTTCCTCTACCGAGTGCTTCGTCTGAACGAGCGCGGGTGCGATGGACCTGGAAAACCAAAAGCGCGTTATGGAATTTGCCGAAAAATACGGCCCTGAAAACCTTGTGATAATCCTCGGTTCAGCCGAGGGCGAGGCAGCGGGTATAGCGGCGGAAACAGTAACGGCGGGTGATCCTACATTCGCAGGTCCATTGACCGGAGTCCAGTTGGGACTGAGGGTATACCACGTTTGTGAAGAGGAAATCAAAAACGAAATCGATCCGGATATCTATGACGAGCAGATCAGCATGATGGAGATGGTGCTGGATATAGACGACATAGTCAGCGAAATGACCGCTATAAGGGACGAATTCTGCAAGTATTGATTTTTAGCCAAATTAGGGGAGGGACGGCTTGACCGCACTCCCTTTTATTTTTTTAGGAGGTAATATGAAAAGCGTTATAACTTGGGCCAGCTATGTGCTGGTACATACACCCGATATGGTAATTGCAAACGGAAGCACGCAGACTACAGAGCGCATAGTAAATCCGGGTAGCGAATATTTGCAGCAGCTGCCAAAACATATTAGAAGCTACGAAAGCGCGCTCAGCTACCCGCCCAATAGGTGCTATATAGGCGATATAACTCCAGCAGAGCTTGGCGCGATGGAGCAGCCCTACTATGAAAATGGCATAGAAAACGCGGAGCGCTTCTCTAAATTCGGCGAAATAATGCCTCAGGATGAGTTTTATTTGCTTATCCAAGCCTGCGACAGCTTTGATTTAGTGTTTTTAGAGGAAAATTTCGTTAAAACCACAAAGGAAAAGCTTTCAAAGCATCCCCTAATGCGTGAGGATATATTAAACCGCATAAAGGACGGCACAAGCAAGGAGGAAATAGAGCGCTTCATAAATGAGGAACATGCGGAAGGGCTTTATATAAAAGGCGAAGCGGTGGGCTTTGTAAAGCGGGCGCACGATGTGGATACAAACCTATCCGCACATATTATGCTTGAAAACCTAGTGAGCAAGGCGTCCTCCGTGCTTTCCTTACTGCATACTATGGATAAATCGGGCGTAGACCCAAGTGAAATAGAATATGTAATAGAGTGCAGCGAGGAAGCCTGCGGCGATATGAACCAGCGCGGCGGCGGCAACTTTGCCAAGGCAGAGGCTGAGATTGCAGGTTTACTTAACGCAACAGGCTCAGACCTGCGCGGCTTTTGCGCGGCTCCCGCACATGCTATGGTAACGGCAGCCTCACTAGTAAAGGCGGGTACATTTAAGCATGTAATAGTAACCGCCGGCGGCTCAACCGCAAAACTTGGCATGAACGGAAAAGACCATGTTAAAAAAGGTCTTCCTGTGCTTGAGGACATGGTAGCGGGTTTTAGCATATTAGTAAGCCGAGATGACGGAGTAAACCCCTATATAGATTTAGAGCATATTGGCAGGCACACTGTTGGCACGGGCTCATCTCCTCAGGCTGTAACATCAAGCCTTGTGCTGCACCCGCTACAAAGCGCAAACCTTAGAATACCTGATATAGATAAATACGCGGCAGAAATGCAGAACCCGGAGATTACAAAGCCCGCAGGCGCAGGCGATGTGCCGCTTGCTAACTTTAAGATGATAGGCGCGCTTGCGGTTAAGGAAGGTCAGCTAGAGAGAAAGGAGCTCAACTCCTTCATAGAAAAGCACGGTATGCAGGGCTGGGCGCCAACTCAGGGGCATATACCTTCCGGCGTACCCTATGTAGGCTTTGCAAGGGAAGCGCTGCTATCTGGCGAAATTAAAAACGCAATGATAGTAGGCAAGGGCAGCCTGTTTTTGGGCAGATTAACCAACCTTTTTGATGGTATATCCTTCATGATGCTGCCAAATAAAGGCTTGGAAGAAGAAAAGCAGTTTGATGATAAAAAGCTTAGACTAATGCTTGCGGATGCGCTGCGTAAATTTGCACAAAGCCTTGGAGGGGAGGGGGAATAATGGCAAAGGATAAAGCAAAAGCCATGCTGCAAAACGCCCTCTACGATATGGCGGATTATTTAGAATCCGGCAAGGTTAAAGGCGCTAAAATTGCTGTATGCGGCATAGGCAGCGAGCTTGGGGAAGACTGCGTTTTGAGCGCTGCCGAAATCGCCGCAAAAGAGGGTATAGATGTATATTACATAGGCTCTCTTGTGCCTGAATATGCTGTGCATGTAGATGCTAATAGCGAAGATGAAGCTGCTCAAAAAATGGATGAGTTATTAAAGGGCGGCAAAGCAGATGCGGCTGTTGCAATGCACCATACTTTCCCCATAGGTACATCCACCGTGGGTATGGTAGCGGCGCCTGCGACGGGTATGCCTTACTTTGTTTCAACCACCACGGGTACAGCGGCTGTAAACAGGTTTGAAGCTATGCTGCTTGCCGCGATATACGGCATAGCCACGGCAAAATGCATGGGATATACAGAGCCTAGCCTTGGCATACTAAATATAGATGGCGCAAGGCAGCTTGAAATTGCCCTTAAAAAGCTAGCCGATAACGGCTATAATATTAACTTTGCCAAGTCTCAAAGGAAAGACGGCGGCTGCATTATGCGCGGTAATGATTTATTATCAGGCAGCGCAGATGTTATAGCGGTGGATAGCCTTACAGGCAATGTGCTTATGAAGCTGCTATCAAGCCTTACTTCGGGCGGGGCAAAGGAAACCACGGGTTACGGCTATGGCCCCGGAATATGCGAAAATATGCAGGAGCCTGTGTTTATAATATCCCGCGCAAGTTCAACTCCGGTAATAATAAACGCCATAAAATACGCCGCTAAATTCGTATCTGTAGATTATAAAAACATAATCGCAGAGGAATTTAATAAAGCTAATAAGGCAGGGCTTAAAGACATAATAGATGAAAACAGCAAAAAAAGCTCAAAGCCTAAGGCGGAAGTTAAAGCTCCCCCAAAAGAAGTGGTAGATGAAAGCATAGCCGGCATAGATGTTATGGATTTAGAAGATGCAGTAAGCCTACTTTGGGAAAACGGCATATACGCCGAAAGCGGCATGGGCTGTACGGGCCCTATAGCCATGGTGTCTGCTCAAAAGCTTAATGATGCTATGGAAGTATTAGCTAAAGGCGGATATATAGCAAAATAAAAGGGAATAACAAAAAAACACACGGTGTTTGCTCGTGTGCAATAGATAAGCGGTTTTGATAATTTCAATACCGCTTGTATTATTTATATTTAAGGTCACCTCTATAAACTCAAGCAAAATGTGCTAATTTATGGTAAAATAGAGTTATGAAACAGATTGGATTTTTTGACGGGAGCAATCGTCTGAAAAAGTTAAGCGCCCTTGGAGATCCGTTAGAGAAACTGAATCACGTCATTAACTGGCTTATGTGTGCAGGCACTCTGAACAAAGTGTTTGCAAAGGAGCATAAAGGCGTGGGAGGACGACCATCCTACAGCTACCTGCTAATGTTCAAGATTTTGATCCTTCAGCGGTTGTTCAACATAGGGCTGACCAACCTAATCTACAACTTGTAAAGGTACGCAATTTCGAACCGTGGAATGCCTACTTCAGGATAACTACGCCCAAATCCAGGAAAACTGTAGATTTCAAAGGAAATATCAAGCAATAACCGTCACTTTAGGAGGGGAATTAAGGGGGAGCGTCTTTAAAAAAACCATGAATATCATTTACTGATTCAGGAAAAGCTGGTTTTTATAGGTTCCCTTAATTATTTACGAGAACAGCGCTTCGGTATATAGGTATATAGTACATAATTGAAGTGTTTTTTTACCCATTATCTTCAAAATCACTACTATATTCAATTTGTATTGTAACATTAATCAAACTGTCGTATCTGGCAAACTCAAATACAAATCATTCAACCATCTTTCACAACACATTAAGGTCCTTGGGAGATGATAATAGGTTTTAAATTTACTACCTTTTACAGTAAACTCCGGATTACCGTATTTATCCAAATAGCCATACCACTCACCGTACTCTTCATCAGGAAAGTGTTTAAAAGTATAATCATGTATACGTATAAACCATTCCCAAAACTCTTGTCTTCTGGTCAATTTATATGCTAGCAACATAGCAGAAAGTGATTCTAGATGAACCCACCAATGACGTTGATTTGCCTCTAATTTATCACCCATCAAACCTAAGGCATCCTTATATACTGGAATACCACCCAGTTGTTCATCCCATCCATAATTAATGGAATGAAGCATAAGTTCAGCTAAGGTATTAATTAGTTTCGTATTTCCAAGCTCATGCAATATTTTCATCAGAAACCACATGGTTTCCAAAGCGTGTCCTGGCGTTAGCAATCTTCCTTCCATATGGTCAAAATCGTACCCTCCACCTGGAATAGCTCTTTCCAGAATTCGGTTATTTGGTACATCAACATGCCACTTAAAAAATCTATGTATATTTTCCTCCAAAATTGGCATTAATTCATATTCAGGAACTATATCTTTCAGTTCGATAAACAGCATGAAATCAATCATTATTGTATTAAGAGCTGAAAAAGCACGTGCATCGTCCACTGCTTTCGTCCAAATGCCTTTGGGACGTTTTTTCCTAATCTGTATTCTTTCATGTAGCTTTATCGCTAATTCCTTTGACCACTCTTCTCCCGTAGCGCGGTAATATTCAGCAAATCCGGCACACACGAAACATTCAGAAAAAATGTTATATGGATGAACTAGTGGTTCTCCATTTTGTTTGTAGCTGAAATACACATCACCTTCTTTAGTAAATGCATGTTTTCGCAAGAAAACAGCGCCTGCCTTTGCCCCATCCAAACAACGCTGGTCATTACCATATTCATTATAAATCTTCGATAGAGACCATAGTTCTCTTCCCAACATCCATGCGAATTTATCGGTATCATACACGCGTCCATCCCTCATTAAGCATGAAAAATATCCACCATATTGATGATCAATTGAATGTTCAAGCCAAAAAGGAAGTGTATTTTCCAACAATTCAGTTTTGTAAATGTTATTTAGTTCAGTTAATTTTTCTTTGTTTATCATTTTTCTCTCCTAATAATTACTTAATAGCTCCTCCAGTCATTCCACGAATAAACTGGTTACTCATTGAAAGGTATAATAACAACATTGGAATAATGGATATGGACAAACCTGTAAACATTAATCCCCAATCAGTTTTGTATTGACCAATAAAAGAATTGAGTCCAACCGGTAAAGTTCGAAGAGCATCACTTTGTATAAACACTAATGGAAAGAAAAAATCATTCCATATAGGTACAGCATTATATATGGTAACAATGGCTACACCTGGTATTACCACTGGCATTACTACATTCCAATATATTCTCCAGTCGCTACATCCATCAATACGTGCAGCATATTCCAAATCTTTCGGAAAAGTACGCATAAAGCCAGAAAGTATAAAAACCGTAGATGGCAATCCTGAGGCAATATTAATTAATATAATACATGTAAGAGAATTACTAAGCCCTAATTTGTTAATTATCATATAAAGAGGAATTAGTGCGGCTTTTAGAGGAAGCATTATGCCGCTTAAAAATAACATATATAGAAATGTGTTCCCTTTATATTGATATCTAGAAACGCCAAAAGAAGCCATAGAGCCTAGCAAAACAACAAATAACATGGAAACACTCGTTACAATAACGCTATTTATAAAATAATTATAGAATTTCTTCTCTATCCATACGGTGTAGTAGCTTTTAAATGATATACTCTCTGGTAGGGCAAACGGATAACGAATAATGTCCCTTGTGCTTTTAAATGATGATATTACCATATTAAATAGAGGATATAGAATAATTATCACGTATACAAACATCATAAAAAATGTAAATATTAGCGTCAGTTTTTTGGTTGATTTAGCTTTTTTGATGTGAAAATCTATATTCAAATCTCCACCTCCTTCTTTTGAAGCCAAGAGATAGATGTTATCGAAAAGAAAAATGTCAACAGATAAATAATTACAGACATTGCAGAACCAACCCCTATAACTGGACTACTGGAGTCATATGTACCAAATGCAGTTCTATAAAACAATGTACATATTGTATCTGTCGAATAATTAGGCTGACCATCTACACCAGCCATTACATAAACTTGCTCAAAGACATTTAAACTGCCAATTATAGTAAGAACAGTAATTGTTGTAATTGCCGGCACTATCAGTGGGAGAACTATCTTAAAGAAAATATTCAACTCATTTGCGCCATCAATATATGCAGCCTCAATATTTTCAATCGGCAAGGCATCAACGGATGACATAAAAACTAGAGTCGGAAAACCTGTCCAACGCCAAATATTTACCAAAATTATTGTATAAGTGGCTATTTTTCCATCACCAAGCCAAGCGCGTTGTAAATGTTCAGCATTAATCAAAGCAAGAAAACTATTTATTAAGCCATTGGGCTTAAGGTATAGTCCCCATAGAAATCCAACAGCAGTGATTGAAAACAGTACGGGAATAAAAAATATACGCTTGAAAACTTCCGATCCATTTATTCGTCGACTAAGCATATAACCAAAATAAAGACCAAAAACATTTTGAATAAGCATAGTCATGACAAACCATTTTAAATTGTTCTGTATTGCATTAAAAAAACGCTCGGAATAGTAATATCCAGTGAATAAGGTTTTGAAGTTATTAAGACCTATAAAACCAAGTCTGTTATAATTATTCCAGTCAAACATACTGTTGAACATACTCATAAAAAGTGGCAGTAAAATAAATACAAACACCATAAGTAAACCTGGTGTAATAAAAAAAGCTATCCAAAAATACTTTTGCTGCTTTTTGGTTTTCTGGATTCGCAAGGTTTATACCCCTCCCCTAAAAAAGGTCGCCACCAACAATAAGGTGGCGACAAAAATATTATTTCATTACAATAAACTTAACATAAACAAGTTTATTTTTGGAATGGTTCATAATAGGTAGCTATGCCTTCTTGAACCTTCTTACATAGTTCCTCAGCGGTAATTTCACCAACCATATAGCTCTGTCCAGCAGACTGGAATAATGAAGAACCGGTGGGCTGTTCATACCTGAAACCTACGGCAAAAATATACGGACAACTATTTTTAAGAAGTTCTAAAATCTCCGCAATAAATGGAACGCTACCAGCATCAACCCCTGGAACTATGGATACATTAGCAAGTTTCTCAACAGCCGCCTGACCAAATTCTTTAGATGCAAGAAATTTAAGGAATTTTATAGAAGCATCCTCATTCTTTGTACTACTATTCATGCTAAAGTTCATGTCAGAGTATGTAGCAACATATCCTGGCTCGCCATCTATATTGGGAACGGCAAAAACACCCAAATTAATGTCAGGATTTAGATTCAAGAAATTTGCATATTCATAGGTACCTCCTATAAAGTGTGCAGCAATTTCATTTGCAAAAGAGGATTGCATATCAGTATACGCAACACCTTCATAGATTTTTGGCATATACTCTGTAAGCGAACCCATCTTTTCAACAGCAGTTACAAAGGCAGGATCTTCAAAAGTAGTTTCACCTTTTACTACTTTATCGTAGAAATCATTCGCACCCGTAAAGCCAAGACAACTTCCCCCAAATAGGAATTCTACACACCATCCCTCTTTTGTACCATTTGCTAAAGCGTCATAATTTGCCTCTTTACATTTTGCCAAATTGTTGATAAATGCATCCCAAGTATCTGGTACCGAGAGACCGAGTTCTTCATAAATACTCTTGTTGTAGTAACAAAGCATTGCTTGGCTCCAAGCAGGAACGCCATAAAGAACACCATCAACATTTGAAGCTGCACCGCGTCGTGCATTTTCAGAAAAATCAGCTAATTCGGGAATATACTCTTCAAGCGGCGCAAGATAATTTGAATCAATGTAAGTTTGTAGTTGACCATAGCATTTCATTTGCATAACATCAGGACCTGCGTTATTAGCCATTGCCGCAGCTAATACTGTAAAATACTCAGTGTTGTTAATCGCAGTTTGGTTTACTTTCACATCAGGATTTGCTTCTTCAAACCTAGCTATCATCTCGTCATAAAAGGTGACATCTTCTGGTCGCCAGGTCCAAAATTCAATTGTTGTGACTTCATCGGCTAACACAACACAACAACTTGTAAAAACAATTACAAGTGCTAGAAAAGTGGATATGATTTTTTTCATACTATTACCTCCCATTGTTATTATAGTACCTATGTAGCTAACTATATTATAACATGAAGTGTTGATGAAAAAGTGAATTAAAATTGCATACTTTATATATATGTTTTCCTTGAATTATATCTGTCAATGTAGTATAATATTCTAATAGTAGTAAATATTTTCGGAGGGATTGTTTTTTTGTGTCAAATAATATTGTTTTTTTGTGTCAACCTTCTACTGCTCACGATTATTGGACATACAATATTCTTGCTGGAATTAAAGATGAAGCGTCTTCTCAAGGTGCAAGTACAAAAAAAATCTGTAACACAAAAGAGATTATTAATGCAAAAAACTTGACTTATATTCTATTAATTGGGCACTCTATTTCGTGGTTCGAGCAAATGTTTTCACTTCTGGAAAAACATGAGATAACACCAATTGTTGTAAGTGCCTATAAAACTACAGATGAGTACCATAGTGGAGTGTTTTTTTCAATGACCTTGGCATTTGAACAACTCATTGAATATTTGATTTCATTAGGCAAAAAAAACATCGCTTTTGTTGGACTAAATCCAGACTCACCAGCAGATGTTGCCAAATCCGAAACCTTTGTGAAAATCACAAAGGAACATGGATTGAAGAACTGTAAACTTTTGCCCTGTGAAAATATAACCATGAAAAACTGTATAAACAAGCTTATTACTCACATAGAGTCTTTTGACGCAGTAATGTGTGCGAATGATCCTGTTGCGATATTTGTTATTACTCAGCTTAAAGCGTCAGGTATTGATTTCTCCAAAAACCTGCTTATTACCGGTAGTGGAAATTTGAGACTAACTGAGACTTTTCATATGCCAATAACAAGCATAAATCTTGACTATTATAAATTAGGCATTGAAGCAGCAAAGCTGTTTTTACAAAAAGAAAAATCCGATCCAAGGATAAGACAACAGGTTTTTTTGCCTTGTGATATAGTAGTTCGCAAATCTAATCAGGCTTTTGAACCGCCGGAATTTGTTGAAAATATCAATACTGACATATTTCTTCCAAATGAGGTTAAATTATATTATCAAAATCCCGAAATATCATATTGCAACAAGATAGAAACATTGTTACAGCAATGCGATAAATGGGATTTGGAAATAATAAACGGTTTACTTAAAAATCAGACATACACTGAACTTTCAACAAACATACACTTTACAGAGAGAGCTATTAAATATCGAATGAAAAGAATTTGTGAGTTGGCAAACGTACAAACTAAACGTGAATTGTTTGAATTATTAACACGTTTTAATTGACGTTCAATTAAGGCAACCTCTAAAAACTCAAGCAAAGCGTGCTAATTTCTGGTTAAATAGTTTCATGAAACAGATTGGATTATTTGACGAGAGCAATCGTCTGGAGAAGTTAAGCGCCCTGGGAGATCCGCTGGAGAAGCAAATTGCGTCATTGATTGGCGTATGTTTGAAGGTACTCTGAACGAAGTGTTTGCGAAGGAGCAAAAAGGTGTGGGAGGACGGTCACACTACAGCTACCTGCTAATGTTCAAGATTTTGATTCTTCAGCGGTTGTTCAACATAGGGCTGACCAACCTGGTCTACAACCTGTAAAGGTACGCAATTTTGAGTCGTGGAATGCTTACTGCAGGATAACTATGCCTAAATCCAGGAAAACCATAGATTACAAAGGAAATATCAAGCAATAACCGTCACTTTAGGAGGGGGATCAAGGGGATCGATTTTTATATCATTTACTGATTCGGGAAAAGCTGGTTTTTATAGGTTCCCTTATATTATTTCTATTGAGTATTCTTTTTTTTGCAGTACCTCGCCTACAATTTTAGCGGCGGGTTCAAATTTCTGTATTTCATAGAGCAATTTTTCAGCGTTTTCTTTATCTATAGCTATAAGCAGCCCGCCTGAAGTTTGAGGGTCAAAAAGCAAATTAATATGCGGCACTGATACGTTTTTTTCAATATGTATATCGCCCTCTAAGTGCTTGCGGTTTCGTATTGTGCCTGCGGGTACAAAGCCCATGTCTGCGTATTCATAAGCCCCGTCCATAAGGGGAACATTATCAGAATATAGCCTTAGCGTGCAATTTGATGCCTGCGCCATTTCATAGGCGTGCCCTGCAAAGCCAAAGCCTGTAATATCCGTGCAGGAATTGACGGAAAACAAGTCCATAGCTTCTTTTGCGTATTTATTAAGCCTTGCCATATAGTATGTAAGGCTTTCATACTGGGCGGGATTAAGCATATCAAACCTTGCTGCGCTTGTAAGCACTCCTGTACCAAGGGGCTTAGTGAGCAAAAGCGCATCGCCAATTTTTGCCCCTGCATTTGTAAGCACCTTATCCGGGTGCACGGTGCCTGTAACAGATAGCCCGTATATGGGCTGTTCATCTTCTATTGTATGCCCGCCAACAAGCAGCGCGCCAGCTTCCTTAACCTTATCCTGCCCGCCCTTAAGTATTTGAGATACATGTTCTGCGGATAACTTATTTGAAGGGAAGCAAAGTAAATTAAGCGCAAGCAAAGGCTCGCCCCCCATTGCGTACACATCGCTAAGAGCGTTTGCTGCCGCTATCTGCCCAAAAACATAAGGGCTATCTACCATGGGAGGGAAAAAGTCTATGGTTTCAATTATGGCTATATCATCGGTAAGCTTATAAACAGCGGCATCATCGCCCGTTTCCGCGCCTACAATTAGCCTATCGCAGCTGACATCGCTTTTTAGCGTGCTTAGTATTTCATTAAGAGCGCCCGGCCCTATTTTTGCCGCTCAGCCGCCGCAGTCTGTAAGCTGCGTAAGGCGTATTTTATCCTTGTCGCACATATATTTCCCTCCTTTCATTGGTATTAATTAGAATTATACACTCAACTTAAATTGCATACAAGTTAATGGGGGAATTGACTTCACCAAATCTATACAAACATTTTACTTACTTTTTACACAAAAAGGTGGAAAAAACCGAAAATACGCCATTAGCTTCATTGCGAACTGCCTCTCTTTGGAGTATACTTGTAGTGTCAATACGGAAATACCGTACAGTAAAACTTAAAGAAAAGGAGGACATTATGTCACGCAAAAACATTACTAAATTTGTTGCAATGCTTATGTTTGCCGCGCTTATGTTAAGCGTAATGCCTATGGCAGCCGCCGAAGGCAAAATAAAGGTAAGCATATGGCACACTTTCACGAGAGAACAAGAGGCATATATCGACAAGGCAGTTACGGATTTTAACGCTTCACAGGATAGGATAGAAGTTGAGGTTGTAACTATGCCTATTTCCGGCTTTACTGATTCAGTTTACAGTGCAGTAAACGAGGGAATCGGTCCTGACATTATATTTCACTACGCTTCAGAAGCTTCAAAATATGTAGACGCGGGTCAGCTTATAGACCTTGGCCAATACATATACGACCCCGAAATAGGTGTTGAAGGTTTCGATGATTCACTTACGGAAGCCGTTATGGAGGGTGAAGTAAAGGCTTTCTGGGATGGACAAATCCACTATCTTCCCGCTTATACCACAGGTCCCATATTCTTCTACAATGTAGACCTCTTTAAAGAGCTTGAACTTGAAGTTCCCACCACATGGAAAGAGCTTGAAGAAGCTTGCGCAGTAATAAAAGAAAAGAAAGACATAGTAGGCTTTGGTATAGACAGCATGGTGGATTTCCTGCAAATGCTCATTATGGAAACACCTAGCGCAGGTTATATAGATGTTGAAAATAAAAAAGTGCTGTTTGATACACCTGAAGTACGCGAAAAACTAGCTTGGGTTGTAGATATGGCAAACAAGGGCTATTTCAAAATAAAGCCTAGCGGTGATTATTTCTCTTCTGACTTTAACTCCGGAATAGTAGCCTCCTACATGGGTTCATGTGCTGGTTATCCCTACATATCGCCCGATGGCTTTGAATTTGACATGGCTCCCACTCCTAGCGAAACTTGGTATCCTTCTTGGAACCGTGGTCCCGTAGCCTTCTACTATAACGATGATGAGCGTGCGGAAGCCACATACGAATTTATCAAGTATTTCATATCTGCAGATGTAAACGCAGGCTGGGTGGAAGCTGTTGCGGCGCTTGCTCCCTATTCCTGGACAAAAGAAACAGAGCAGTATAAGAGCTTCATAACCACAGAAACGCCCGCTCAACGCTCAGTAAAAGCTGTTGAAGCTAATCTTGATAATGCGACCTCGCTCCCGGTAATTGAAGGTTCAGCAGCTGTGCGTAGCAATATAAAGGCTGCTGTCGAAAAAGCCGTAGCAGGTGAAATGACAGTTGACGCAGCTTGGGACGAGTGTGTAACACTTTCAAACACCGCGCTCCAAGGTAAGTAATTAATCTAAGGGTTGCCGTGTTTAGGCAACCCTATCTCTTTTTTTATAATAAGACATAGGAGTAATATATGCAAGTTGAGATGCAGGGGCTTACTAAGCATTTTGGCGCTACTAAGGCGGTAAATGATTTTTCCATAACACTATACGATGGGGAACTTGTATGCCTGCTTGGGCCTTCGGGTTGCGGTAAGAGCACGGTGCTAAATATGCTTGCGGGCATTTTACCTGTTACAAGGGGTAAAATACTCTTTGATGGGGAGGATGTTACAAAACAACCGCCTGAGCAAAGGGGCATAGGGCTTGTGTTTCAAAACTATGCGCTATATCCGCATATGACTGTTATGGGCAATATATGTTTTCCCTTAGAAATACAAAATGTACCCAAGGCGGAGCGCATAAGAAGAGCCACTGAAATGGCGGAACTTGTGCATATGGGGGATTACCTTGACCGCCGCCCCAAACAGCTTTCAGGCGGGCAGCAGCAGCGCGTTGCTATAGCTAGAGCTCTAGTAAAAAAACCTAGGTTGCTACTGCTTGATGAACCTCTTTCAAACCTAGATGCTAGGCTGCGCCTTGAAATGCGCGAGGAAATACGCAGGATACAGCTTCAAACGCAGGTTACAACCGTATTTGTAACGCACGACCAGGAAGAGGCTATGTCCATATCCGACCATATTGCCCTTATGAAGGACGGCTACCTCCAGCAGCATGAAAAACCTCAAGCCCTATATGATGAGCCCGCAAATCAATTCGTGGCTGATTTCCTTGGAAACCCTCCAATAAATAACCTAGAAGGAACAGCGCAGGGGGATAGATTTGTTGCGAATGACGGAAGCTCATTTATTTGCCGTGGTATAGAAGTTGTGCCAAGCGGCACTAGGATAAACCTTGCAATAAGGGCAGAGAGCTTTGTTATGGAAAATGAGCCTAGCGACTCCTTTATGAAGTGCAGGATAATAAGCGTGTACCAGCTTGGCAAGGAAGAGATGGCGCAGGTTGAGTTTGGCGGCAATATATTCAGAGCCTATATATCCCTTGAAAACAACATAAAAGCGGGCGATGAAGTGTACCTAAGCCTTAAGGATAGGGGAGTATTTTTCTTTGATAAGCAGTCCGGGAGGCGGTATATATGAGCCTTCAAAGCAAGCTTGCCTTTCCTGCAAAAGCTAAAAGGAATTTTGGCATAAAGCGCATATTAGTGCATGTTATAATATTTACTATTATATTTTTGTTGCTTATGGGTCTTGGTTTGTTTGGGAAAAAGCAGCTTAATATTCAGGCGGATAGTTTCAGGCGCTCAAGCCTTATAGATAGCCTGCATAACAAGGGCATAGCGGAGATACAGTCCGCGATATTATCATCAGTTAGCGAGGAACATTCTCAAGCAATATTAAAAAGCGTATCAAGCACAAAGCGTATGCTAAAAAAAGATATAGCCAGTATGCTTGATGAAGAAAAAACTATAGCTGAAATAATAACGCATATTACAAATACCATACATGCCGCCTGTGAAAAAAATGTGCCCGAGGAAGCGATAAGCGGTATTGATATTATGCTTGTGGAAAAACTTCCATCAATAATAGAAAATATGGAGGAAGACGCAAGGGCGCATATAGAGGAGCTTTCCATACCCGAAGTTAGAAAGCGGCTCAGCGTAAATGCGCCGTATTATCCGCTTATGTATTATTCAGATGCGCTTATAATAATATCAGCGGTTTTCCTTATATTTGCGCTAATACTCGCATATTGCTGGTTTACATTTGACTATGACAGAAAAGTAAAGCTTGCGAATATACTTGAGCCTATAGACTATCTTCTGCCGTTTTTCTTAGGCGTGTTTGTATTTACTCTTTACCCAATAGTAAGGGTAGTAATAATGAGCTTTCAGGAACGCTATAAGCTTGACGGCTCTTTTACAGGCTGGGGCATAGGTAACTATGAATATGTGCTAAAAGGCATACCAGGCACAAGCAATTATTTTATACAGGGTCTCACAAATACTTTTTTATATGTTATTTACACGGTGCCCGTAACAACTGCGCTTGCAATAGTAATAGCTTTTCTGCTAAATAAAAAGCTAAAAGGCTCTGCGATATATCAGACGGCATATTTCCTGCCTATGGTAACATCTATTACCGCTGTAGGGCTTGTATGGCGCTGGATATTCAACAGAAATTTCGGTGTATTAAACGCCATTATAGTTATGTTTTCAGGCACGCCTATAGATTGGCTTAGCTCAACCTCATATTCAATGAGCGTTATGGTAATATTCGGCATATGGAACTCGCTTCCGTTTACCATAATACTTATGCTCAGCGGTCTTCAAAATATAGATGAAACATATTACACAGTAGCCAAAGTAGACGGTGCTAAAACACTCCGCATATTCAGGCGCATTACTATACCGCTGCTGGCTCCAACTATTGGGCTTGTGCTTATTATAAACAGCATATCCGCTTTTAAGGTGTTTACAGAGGTTACAGTGCTGTTTAACGGCAGCCCGGGTCCTGCGTACAATATGTATACTGTAGTTTATTATATATATGAGATGATGCACCAGCGCCTTGAGCTTGGCAGGGCTGCCGCAGCCGCCATGGTGCTTTTTTTCTTCATATTTATTTTTACAATGATTCAGCGCTATATACAGCGCAAGTGGAACTATGTATAAGGGGGTGCCGGCATGAATAATACTAATAAAACCGAAAACAGAAAGCTAGGCACTATACTATATGTTGTTGGCGTGATGCTTATAATATCGGGTGGTATTAGCATGCTTACTTCACTTACAAGAACCATTGTATACAGTATGCTTGCGCTTGGGGCGATTTTTGTCGCGGCAGGGCTGTATTTCAACCATTCATATCAGACAAAACTAGGCACGCTTAAAGCTTTGCAGTATTTTCTGCTTACAGTTGGCGCTGTTATTATGGTGTTCCCTTTTTATTGGATGATAGCCTCCGCATTTAAGACAAGCGCGGAGATGAACTACTTCCCGCCTACAATGTTTCCCCAAAATTGGCTTAACTTCGACAACTTTTACATAGCCTTTGAAACAGCGCCATTTGGCAGGTATTTTATGAACTCCGTAATCACCTGTTTAAGCAGCGTTACGCTTACCACATTTACAACCATACTTGGCGCATTCGCGTTTTCAAGGCTTAATTTCCCGGGGAGAGAAATGCTGTTCTCGCTGCTGCTTTCAATGATGATGGTGCCTTTTGAAATGCTTGTCATTACAAACTACACAACCATTGTAAAGCTTGGCATAAACGATACGTTATATGCGCTCGTGCTGCCGTTTACAAGCAGCATATTTTATACTTATATTTTGCGTAATTTCTTCCAGTCTATACCAGATGGGCTTTACTGGTCTGCAAGGGTTGACGGCTGCAATAACTGGCGCTACCTATGGAAGGTTATGGTGCCTATTGCAAGACCCTCACTTGTTACGATAGTGCTTCTTAACGCCATGGCTTCATGGAACAGCTTTATGTGGCCTCTACTTGTAATAAAACAGGATTATAACCGCACCCTGCCCTTTGGGCTTTATACATTTACAACTGAAGTAGGCGCGAATAATGAGCTGCTTATGGCGGCGTCATCTGTGGTTGTAATGCCTATGATAATATTGTTCCTATTTGCAAGGAAACAGATAGTAGGCGGCGTTGCTCGCGGCGGCATAAAGGGCTAGCTGTTTTCAATATCCCCTCTTCGTGTTATAATATGCTTGCTAATTTGTACGAGGAGGCGGCTGTGGATAGTAAACACATAAGGCGATTAAGCGGTATTTTTTCAGGGCTTGATGCCTCCTTGACAGTATTTGATAAAAACGGAATGCTCATTTACGGCAGCATAACTAAAACCCTTTCCGCACCTATGCAGCTCTCAAAGGGCGAAATGTGTGTTATAGAGGGTGTGCTTTTCATGCGCGCTGAAAACTGCGGTGCTATAGTTATGCTAAAGGATAGCGATTCCGCGAAGGACTGTGTTAAGCTCGCCTGCGCGCTGCTTGATAGCGTAAGCGGAAAGGATAGCGATGAATACCTCTCCCTGCACAAGCTTCTAAGCGGGGATATGCCCGCCCATGAGCTAAAGGCGCTTATATCAAGGTACCGCATAAGCGAAAAGGGCAAGCGTTGCGCGATACTGCTTGGAGTTAAGCAAAACCCCTACGGCAACGCCGCGAAAGCGCTTAAAAAGCTTATACCTCTTGAGGGGGAGGATTTGCTTATCCCAATAACAGCATATACGGTAGTGCTTGTTAAATGGCTGCAAGGCGAAACAAGCGAAGAAGATATAGCCGACTATGCAAACGCAGTTATAGAGACTGCGCTTCTTGAAGAGGGTATAGAATTTACCATAGCCATAGGCGGCATAGTGGATAATATAAATATGGTGTCAAAAAGCTATGATGAGGCACAAAAGGCTATACAAATAGGCGCTGCGTTTTTGCCTAAACAGTCTGTATATATATACGATAACATGTATTTTGAGCGGCTTATGTCTGAAATACCCCCGGATACAGCGCTTAAATACCACAGGCTTATTTTTAGCCTTGATAACATGCGCCTTTTTACGCCCGATATGATAAACACCGTAAACACATTTTTGGAGAATGATTTAAACATCGCTGATACCGCAAGGCAGCTTTACATACACAGGAACACGCTTGTCTACCGCCTTGATAAGGTGCAAGCTCAAACAGGGCTTGATGTAAGGCGTTTTAAGGACGCTCTTGTGTTCAAAATGCTCTATGAGCTTAAAAACTGCGCAAAACCTGAATAAATAGGAGAAGTAATTGAAATGAAAAAAAGGATAGCAATATTCGGTATAATAATAGTAGCTATAGTATTTGCAATAGGGGTTAAAACTGAGCCTGGCAGGGTTATATACGGCACGGGCAATACTGTAACCATATCAAAGGACGAATATGAAAGGCTAAAACGCAACAACGAAGCCCTTAAAAAATATTTACTGCTTGAAGAAGCTAGGGAGTTTGTTCAGCAGAATTATTATAAAGAGCCGGATCATCAGGCCATGATGGACGGCGCGATACAGGGTTTACTTAAAGGGCTTGGCGATGCGTATACTTTCTACTACCCCAAGGAAGCTTGGAAAACCTTGTGGGAGGAGGACGAAGGCAAATACGCCGGCATAGGCGTGCAGATGCTGGGCAACTGGAGGGATTCCACCGTTACCATAATTAGAGTCTTTAAAAATACCCCTGCAGAGGAGGCGGGGCTTAAAAAGGGAGATGTGTTCTACAAGGTTGAGGATATTGAAGTAACCACCGCAACCATGCAGGACGCTGTAAACACAATGCGCGGCACTCCTGGCGACAAGGTAAAGGTAGAGATAATTAGAAACGGCGAAACCATACCCTTTGAACTTACAAAGGCGGAGATACTCGTCAACCGTATGGAATATACTATGCTTGACAACGATATAGGCTATATAGCCTTATACGAATTTGCGGGCGAAGTTGATATGGAGTTTAAAAAAGCCCTAGAAGAGCTTATAGATAAAAACGCAAAAGGGCTTATCATAGACCTTAGGGATAACCCCGGCGGCTGGGTGGAGCAGGGCAGGCGCATAGCCGATATGTTTCTCGATAGAGGGCTTCTTTTCTACACAGAGGATAGGCAGGGCAAAAAGGAGAGCAGCTTTACTTTAGACGGCAAGACGGACATACCCTTGGTGCTGCTTGTAAACGAAAACTCCGCTTCAACAAGTGAAATAATATCGGGCGCCATGAAGGATTATGGCAGGGCAAAGCTTGTAGGTACCAACACATTCGGCAAGGGGGTAATACAAAATGTAGTGCCGCTGAGCGATGGCGTTAGCGGAATGCAGTTTACTGTAGCGCAGTACTTTACCCCCAAGGGCAATACGGTGCATGAAAAGGGCATAGCACCTGATGTAGAGGTAGAACTTCCAAAGGACGATAAAAATAAGTATTTTGAGTTTGGCAGCATGGAAGACCCCCAGCTTAAAAAGGCGTATGAAGTTCTGCTCAGCGAAACAAACTAGCTAAAGGCTTGCAAAACAAGGCTGTTTCCTGTATCATAGCTTCGCCGCGTAAGGTATTGGGTCCTGTGCGATTTCATGGCGTGAACCCTGTCAGGTCCGGAAGGAAGCAGCAGTAAGCGTAAGTTGAGATGTGCTGCGGGGAAGCCTGATATCTGCGCGGTATTTATATATAATTTTTTTGGAATATAAAGGAGAAAAATAATGTGGAAAGCACCTAAGGAACTGAATTTCGATGAGGAAATCAAATCCCTCATAGAGCTGGAGGCTAAAAGACAGCATGAGCATATAGAGCTAATAGCCTCCGAGAACTTCGTAAGCGCCGCTGTTATGGCGGCTATGGGTACGCCCTTAACCAATAAATACGCTGAGGGCTATCCGGGCAGGCGCTACTATGGCGGCTGCGAATATGTAGACCAGATAGAGAATATAGCCATAGATAGGGCTAAGGAGCTATTCGGCGCTGAACATGCAAATGTGCAGCCGCATTCAGGCAGCCAAGCTAATATGGCGGTGTACTTTGCGCTGCTAAAGCCCGGCGATACTGTGCTTGGTATGAACCTAAACCATGGCGGACATTTAACGCACGGCAGCCCTGTAAATATTAGCGGTACATATTTTAACTTTGAAGCCTATGGCGTAAACCCTGAAAATGAATGCATAGACTATGATGCCCTTCGTGATAGAGCTAAAGAAGTAAAGCCTAAATTAATAGTTGCGGGGGCGTCCGCCTATTCTAGAATAATAGATTTTAAAGCCTTTAGGGAAATAGCAGACGAAGTAGGCGCCTACCTTATGGTGGATATGGCGCATATCGCGGGGTTAATAGCTGTGGGTCTTCACCCATCGCCCGTACCCTATGCGGATGCGGTTACATCTACCACCCATAAAACCCTAAGGGGACCAAGGGGCGGGCTTATACTCTGCAAGGAAAAATACGCAAGAGATATAGATAAGGCTATATTCCCTGGCACCCAAGGGGGACCGCTTGAGCATATAATTGCCGCCAAGGCTATAACATTTAAGGAGGCAATGGAGCCTAGCTTTAAAACCTACCTTAAACAGGTGCTGCTTAACGCAAAGGCTATGGAAAATAGATTCCGCTCTGAGGGCGTGCGCATGGTGTCAGACGGCACGGATAACCACCTTTTAATGCTGGACTTTGCAGACCTTGAGGACACAACAGGTAAAGAGATGGAGATACTGCTTGAAAGCGCGAACATAACCACAAACAAAAACATGGTGCCGCGCGATAGGCGCAAGCCTTCAGTTACAAGCGGGCTTAGGCTTGGCACTCCCGCGGTTACTACCCGCAACATGAAGGAAAAAGAGCTTGATACTGTTGCAGCCCTTATATGTAAAGTGATTAGGGAAAAAGAAAACGCAGTACCTGAGGTGCTTAAAAAAGTAAAGGAACTTACAGACGCATTCCCGCTTTATTAGTAGGAATAATAATACAAATAGGAGGGGTGGCATGGCAAATAAATGTTTGATAGTAGATGGAAACAGCCTTATGTACAGGGCGTTTTTCGCGCTCCCTCCTATGGACGCGGGCGGTGTTCCCACAAACGCCGTACACGGATTTTTGCTTATGTTATTAAAAGCAGTGGAGGAATATAAGCCGGAATACTGCGTAGTAGCCTTTGATGAAAAAGCGCCTACATTCCGGCACAGCATGTACGAGGATTATAAGGCTAATCGCCCCAAAACTCCGGATGAATTAGCTCCCCAGTTTGATATTATAAAAGAATTGCTCTCCTCTATGAACATAGGCATAGTAAGCCTTATGGGCTATGAGGCGGATGACTTGCTAGGTACTATAAGCAGCAGGCTTTCAAAAAAGGGTTATAAATCGGGGTTGCTCACGGGCGATAGGGACGCGCTTCAACTTGTAAACGAAAATGTAAGCCTTTTATTTACCAAAAAGGGTATAAGCGAAATTATTCCGTATACCCCCGATAAGGTAGAGGAGGATTACGGCGTAAGTCCAGCGCAAGTTACGGACTGGAAGGGGCTTATGGGCGATAGCAGCGATAATATCCCCGGCATACCAGGCGTTGGCGAAAAAACGGCAGTTAAACTGCTTAAGCAGTACGGCACTATGGAAAATGTGCTTAGCGATGCAGACAATATAAAGGGTAAGCTTGGTGAAAGAATACGCGATAATATGGATAAGGCAAGGATATCAAAGGTGCTTGCCACCATACATACCGATGTACCCATAGATATAGAGCTTGATAATTGGAAAACAGACAATATGGGCGCGGGTATAGATACCCTTAAAAAATACAGGCTAAATTCTATTATAAATAGGCTGCAATCGCTTGAAGGTGTTGAAATCCCTAAAGAAGCAATAGAAAAACCTATAGAATGGCAGGATATTTCAGGTAATTATGAAAAGGCGTTTTCTAAGCTTAACGATACACCAATTGCAATACATATAGGCGAAGAATATATTTCTCTATCGCAGGGAGATATAAACCTCCGCATAGCGCTTGCAAGCGGGCAGATATCCCTTTTTGAGAGTGCGCAGGGAGTAACGCTCAGCGAAGCGCTTGCAAATATTATGCCCCATATAAAACAAGAGCTTATTCTGCATGATTCTAAGGCATTTTATCATATGCTTAATATGCGGCAGATAATCATACCAAAAACCCATTGGGATACAAAGCTATCCGCATATCTTATAAATCCACAGGAGAAAAGCTACGCTCTTGGCGCTTTTGCTGAGGAAAACAGCGCAGGCATATATAAGCTGTATATAAAACATAAGCAAGAGCTGGAAAGCCTCTCTATGACTAAACTCTATACCGATATAGAGCTACCCCTTGCAAATGTGCTTTTTGATATGGAGCTTGCGGGCTTTAAAGTGGATACCGATGTACTTAAAGAGCTTGGCAAAGAGTATTCTTATGATAGCGATAGACTAAGCGAAGAAATAATCACTTCCCTTGGAGTAGGGGAATTTAACCTCAACAGCCCAAAACAGCTATCCGAAGTGCTTTTTGAAAAGCTTAAGCTGCCCGCGCGCAAAAAAACAAGCGGAGGCACTTACAGCACGGATGCCGCAACGCTTGAATCGCTTATAGACTACCATCCCGCTATAAGGAATATACTTAAATACAGGCAGGTTTCAAAACTAAGCGGTACCTATATAGAGCCAATGCTTAAAAATGTGGATAGTAAAAACCGCATACACACCACATTTGACCAAACGGCAACAGCTACTGGCAGAATATCCTCAAACGACCCTAATCTTCAGACCATACCAGTAAGGACGGAGCTTGGCAGGGAAATAAGAAAAGCGTTTATAGCGAAGGAAGGACATGTGCTTATAGATGGCGACTATTCTCAGATAGAGCTTAGAATATTAGCACATATGTCCGGCGATGAAAACATGCGCCAAGCCTTTATAAATGGAGAGGATATACACACTCAAACCGCATCTAGGGTATATGGTGTGCCACTTCAAGATGTAACAAGCGATATGCGCTCATCAAGCAAGGCTATTAACTTTGGCATAGTATACGGCATAAGTGATTTTGGGCTTGCGCAAAACATAGGCACAACCAGAAAGCAGGCGGCGGAGTTTATAGAATCCTACCTATCGCATTATACGGGCGTGCGCGATTTTATGGAAAACGCTAAAAAATTCGGCTATGATAACGGTTACGCTGTAACTCTATACGGTAGGCGTAGACCCCTGCCTGAGCTTAAGAGCCGCAACTACCATACCAGAAGCTTTGGAGAGCGTGTGGCTATTAATACCCCCATTCAGGGCACAGCGGCGGATATAATAAAGGCAGCAATGGTAAAGGTGGCGAGTGAGCTTAAAAGGCTTAAAAAAGGCGCAAGGCTTATACTTCAGGTGCATGACGAACTATTAATAGAATGCCCCATAGAGGAAGAAAAAGAGGTTACGGAGCTGCTTAAAAGCTGTATGGAAAATATAATAGAGCTGTCCGTTCCTCTTATATGCGATGTAAATACGGGTAAGAGCTGGTATGAAACCAAGTAATAAGCCATACATACTGGGGCTAACAGGCGGAATAGCAAGCGGTAAGAGCAATGTAGCGGGCTATATTAGGGGCTTTGGCTGCCCTGTTATAGATGCCGATGAAATCTCCCGAAATATTACCGCAAAAGATGGACCTGCCTTGCCCTATATAAGGCAGGCATTTGGCGATGGTGTGTTTTATGATAATGGAGAGCTTAACCGTAGCAGCTTAAGCGCAATAGTTTTTTTTGACTGTGATAAGCTTGAAAAATTAAATGAAATAACCCACCCTATTATATTTGAAGAAATGAAAAGGCAGCTTGATGAGCTTTCTGATAATCCAATAGTTACATTTGAGGTACCCTTGCTTTTTGAAACGGGTATGGATAAAATCTGCGATGAGGTGTGGACTGTATACACCAGCTTTGAAAATCAGATGAAAAGGCTTATGAAGCGCAATAAATTAACCGATGAGCAGGCAAGGGCGCGTATACTCTGCCAGATGTCAAACGATGAAAGGCTTGCAAGGAGCGACCATGTAATAGACAGCTCTTTTGAATACGAGAATACTTTTAGACAAACACAAGAGCTATGGGATGATTTATTAAGGAGGCTTGGGCTTGACGGCTGATAATGATAGACCTACAGCAAGGCGGCGCAGAAGCGATAGGAATATAAGAAGCAACAGGAGAAGCGCTAAAGCAAGGGGGAAAAGGAGAGTATCCCCTATAGTTTGGATATTGCTTGTGGTATCGCTTGCGTTTTTAGCATACGCAATAATAAATAAGAATACAGCGCAAACAAGGCTTGATAATCTGCACGCCGAAAGGGAAGCTGCCAAAAAGCGCCACGAGGACGAGCTGGTCTACTATGTAAACTTGCGAAAAAATAGCGGAGTTGAGGATATTATTAATAAATATTCTGCAATGTATCAGGTGGATTCAAATATGGTGTCTGCTGTAATCGCTAGGGAAAGCCACTACGATATGTACGCCCAGAGCAGGGTAGGCGCAAGGGGGCTTATGCAAATAATGGAAGATACCGGCAAGTGGATAGCAGGCAAGCTTAATGTTGAAGGATATACATATGAACACCTGTTTGACCCCGATATAAATATACGCTTTGGAACTTGGTATTTATCATATTTAAGCGATAATTTCGGTGGAGATCCCATTCTTGTGGCTTCCGCCTACCATGCGGGGCTTAGCAATGTTAAGCTTTGGCTGCTTCGCCACTCAGAGGATGGAGTAAACCTTGGTACCCATGAAATACCCATGGACGACACTAAGGACTATGTTAAAAAGGTGATGAATGCATATGCGCTCTACTATGAAAACTATGTTGTCAACCAATAAAAAGCTGTTTGCGGTATTAATTGCGCTTGTGTTGCTTTTTTCCTGTGCAATGGCAGAGGAAGAGGATGACGGCATGACCATAGGCATAATATCTGTTACTACCCAGTACTTAAACCCCTTTATTGCAGTCGAAAGGGAGATGATGTCCCTAACCGATTTAGTTTACGAGGGGCTTGTATCCATAGATGATGATTTAATCCCCCAGCCCAACCTATGCAAAAGCTGGGAGCACACGAAAGATGGCGATACTTGGTATTTCTATTTAAGGGAAGGCATCACATTTCATGACGGTACTCCGCTAACCGCAAACGATGTGGTTGCCTCTGCCAACACTATTATAGACTTAGCCAAGAGCGATGCTGCTAATAAAGGCGCGTACGCATCGCTTAGGTATATGATAGACAGCATAAGCGCAAACGATAATTTAACCGTGGTAATAAAAACAAGCAGGAAAAACTACGGTTTTCTATACGCCATGAATTTTCCCGTGCTTCCCGCAAGTCAGGTGCAGGCTGAAAACCCTATAGGAACGGGACCTTATGTAATATCCCGCTTTGAGCCTAAGGATTTTTTAATACTCTCCGCAAATGAGAGCTGGTGGCGGGGTAAACCTAAGTTATCCTCAATTATGGCTATATTCCATGTAGCAAACAGAGAGCTTATATCAAGCTTTGAATATAACAGGGTGGACGCTATAATCACTCGCTCGCTAACCGCGGCGCAGTATAGGTCAAGCTCAAGCAGCCTTAACATGACATATAGAACTAAGCAGCTTGAAACCCTGCTTATGAATACTAGAGCTAGAGAGCTTGGGGATATAAGGGTTAGAAAGGCTATAAGGTATGCTATTAATATACCCGATATATTAAACAGCGTATATATGGATATGGCACAGCGTACCGATACGCCCATGATGCCCGGTACCCGTTATTATAACGAAGAACACGAAAAATTTCAGTTTGACCCAGAGAAAGCAAAGCAGCTACTAAGCGAAGCCGGATGGGAGGATAGCGATGATGACGGCATACGCGATACCGTAATAAACGGAGAAAAGGCTAATCTAAGCCTAAGGTTTATAGTGTATGAAGAGCCGGATAATTCAGTTAGAATGATGGCGGCGAATACCATAGCCTCTATGCTTCAAAATGTGGGTATTGCCACAAGGATAGACCTTTTAAGCTACGACGATGCCCGCGCAAGGCTTAAGGCAAGCAACTTCGACCTTGCGCTTGCGGCATTTAATATGGACATGGTGCCCGACCCCGGTTTTCTGCTTATGACAAACAATACTTGCAACTACATGCGCTATTCTTCAGATATAATGGATAGGCTTTTTGAAACGCTCCGTAAAACCATGGATAAGGACGAGTACCGCAATGTGCTTTTCCAGATACAATCTCTATTCGCGGATGACTGCCCTTTCATGTGCCTCTATTATCGAAAAGGCGCTGTGCTTACCCGTAGGCTTTTTACAGACGCTAGGGATATAAGAGAGCCTGAGGTGCTGCGTGGCATAGCCGAGGGCGTACAAGGCATACAATAAGGAGAAAACATGTCTTTTACACATATAAACACGGGCGCGCTTCTTGCCCCAACGCCGGTTGTAATGGTAAGCTGCAGCGATAGAGAAAACAATTATAACATAATAACTATAGCATGGGTGGGAGTGGTAAATTCAAAGCCGCCTATGCTTTCAATATCTGTAACGCCTGAAAGGTATTCATATGCTATGCTTATGGATACCAAGGAATTTGTGGTAAATTTTGTAAGCGAGGAGCTTGTAAAAGCTGCTGACTTTTGCGGAGTAAAATCAGGCAGGGATATTGATAAATTTGAAGCCTGCAATTTTACCCCCATAAATATAGAGGAGCTTAAATACGCTCCCGCAATAGAGGAAACGCCCATATTTATGGCTTGCAGCGTTAGGGAAATTATAGAGCTGCCTTCGCATACCATGTTTTTAGCCGAAGTTATGGGAGTATACGCTAAGGACTACCTTTTTGATGAAAACGGCAGGGTGGATTTTGTAAAGGCTAGGCTTGTGTCCTACCAACACGGAGAATACTTTGCCACAGCTGAAAAGCTCGGCTTTTTCGGCTACTCTATAGCATCAAAAAAGGTGCTTAAGCGCCGTATGGGGAAATAGTTATATTTAAACTGAGATAAATATTATAAAAACTGAATATGCATAAAACACAACCGCCTTTTATTCGCAAAAGGCGGTTTTGCTTTGCCGGAACCCACATCGGCGATTGGAAGGAGGAAACAATGAAAAAACTCTTATCTTATAAGTAAAGAAGCGGATTTGTGCATCTGTTGGCGGTAGCTGAATATTTCGTCTTTATAATGGCGGCGCAGGGTATAGCGGAAGCCGTACTCCTTTTTGCCGTTCATGCGGTATATCCTGTACCTGCGCAGCTGGTATATGGAAGGGTCTGAAAGCAGGCTAAAATCCATTGCCAGCAGCAGGGCGACTATGCGCGCAAGTTCCTTGTTGCGGCAGCTATTGCCGTTTTGTTTGAAAGAATAGTCAAACAGTTTATGCGCGGGGTATACGCTTGTAGCTCTAACACCGCTGTTTTCTATAATAATTTCATCAACTGCGAAGTTACCTATGTTATTCATAATTTCATATAGCTGCAGGTACAGGTTTGATGCGCGTACATATTCCATGAGTTTTCTATCTCTCCTGTGCTTTACCTTACAGTAGGCTCGCAGGATTAATGCGGTGATTATGAATATTGATGCAGTGCATAGAACCAAAAGTTTCATAGATAATCAACCCCGAAATAACTATATGTAGGGGAGTATAACATATTAAACCACAATTTACAATAGATTTATATGTATAATTTTAATTTTGTACAATAAAATTTACCCAAAAAATAGTTTATAAATGTAAATGTAACAAACGCGAGAATGTGTAAATATATCAACAATAAAAAGACGAAAATCCTTATTAAAGGCGCATATATAATAAACAATTATGTATATGATTTAATTTGTTAAAAGCGCATGAAATGTATGTTTCATGAAAGTCTAAACATAAAGCTTATCAAATATGTTCCGTTTTCAACCTAAACTGCTTGAGTATTTGCTAAATATAGTTTATTATGGCACTCATGGAGGTGTTGTATGACGATAGAAAAAATTGTATCCATATTAGATGCCCGCGTACTTTGTGGCGAGGACAAACTATCATTAGTGGTAAAGAGTGCATGTTGCTCTGACCTTATGAGCGATGTGCTTGCCTTTGTAAATGAAAAAACCTTACTGCTTACAGGTCTTACTAACATGCATGTACTGCGCACCGCCGAAATATTAGATCTTAAATGTATAATATTTGCCCGCGGAAAAGTGCCCTCTGATGAAATAATTGAAAGAGCGAAACAGATGAACCTTGTTGTGCTAACCGCAAATAAAACTATGTTTACCTGCGCCGGGCTACTATATGAAGGTGGGCTAAGGGGCGCTGCTATGACATGGGACGAAGAAAAAGAGGAAGTAAAATGATTGCCGAAAGTTTTAGCGTAGAAAAGGGGGATTATCTGCGTGCGGGCGAGGCAAGCACGAAGATGAAAAATATGCTAAAAAAGCTTGGTATAGGCGGATCTGTTCTAAGGCGCATATCCGTTGCCGCCTATGAGGTTGAGATGAATTTAGTAATACATTCTTTTGGCGGTACGCTTAGCATAAATGTAGATGGAGATTATATCTGGCTTATATCAGAGGATATAGGTCCCGGTATACCCAATATAGAAAACGCCATGAGAGAGGGCTATTCTACCGCCGATGAAGTTGCCCAAGGCATGGGTTTTGGTGCCGGTATGGGAATACCCAATATGAAGCGCAATGCGGATATATTCAATATAGAGAGCGAGCTTAACAAGGGCACTAAAATAAGCATGGGCTTTCTACTAGGGGGCGGCAATGGTGAATAAACGCTTCCATTCTGTTACACTTGATGCATCAAAGTGTAAGGGCTGTACAAACTGCCTTACCCGCTGCCCTATGGAAGCGATAAGGGTTAGGGGCGGCAGGGCTTTTATAATGGACGAGCGCTGTGTAGACTGTGGTGAATGTATACGTACTTGCAGCTATCACGCAAAAGTCGCCATGACTGACGATTTAGGCATTATTGAAAATTTTGAGCATCGCATAGCGCTTCCTGCGCCATCTCTTTACGGGCAGTTCTACCATGCAAAGAGCATAGCCGTAATAATTGAAGTGCTAAAGCATATAGGTTTTACAGATGTGTTTGAGGTTGCCAAGGGTGCGGATATTGCAACAAGGATGCTTCAGGAAGAGCTTAAAAACCCTGATAGGCCAAAGCCGCTTATTTCTTCCGCCTGTCCTGCTATAACCCGTATGATACAGATTAAATTCCCAACGCTTTTACCCAATATAGTAAAGGTTAAACAGCCTATGGAAGTTGCGGCTACTATGGCGAGGGCGGAGTATTCCAAAAAACATTCCGTTCCAAAGGACGAGATAGGCGTGTTTTTTATAACGCCTTGCGCCGCCAAGGTAACTGCGGTTAGAAACCCAATAGGGCAGGAGAAGTCCGAGGTTGACGGCGTTATATCAATGCTGGATATATATGCATGCGTATTTCCAATACTTAACAAGATAACTCCCGATGAAAACATTAAGATAGCCACTCCCTATGGCGTGGGTTGGGCTAATTCCGGTGGAGAATCAAGGGCTACAAATATTAACAAAACCATGGCGGTTGATGGCATTGAAAATGTGGCGAATGTGCTTGAGGAAATAGAAAATGGCAGGCTGCGCGACCTTGACTACCTTGAAGGGGCGGCATGTCCTGGCGGTTGTGTTGGCGGACCGCTTACATACGAAAATAAATATGTAGCGCGCAACAAGGTGATGCAGCTTGTAAGCGAGCTCCCATGTGAGCGTCCCGAAGAGACGGTGCCATGCAGAGTACTTAACAGCTATGATTTTAAGATGGATACTCCCATACCTGAAAACTGCAGTATGCAGCTAGATGAAGAAGTATCAACCGCCATAGAAAAAATGGAGCGCATAAACGACATACTCGAAAGCCTTCCGGGGTACGACTGCGGCTCCTGCGGCTCTCCCACGTGCAGGTCCTTTGCAGAGGACATAGTGAGGGGATATTGCAATATTACAGACTGTATATTCATACTGAGGGATAGGCTTAAGGTTATGGCCCAACAGATGGTGGATATGTCAAATACAAAGAGGGAATAAATAATGAAAGTAAATGAACTATCTAAACTGATAAACGCAAAAAATCTGCACGATATAGGTCTTGAAAATGAGGTTAAAAGCGGCTATACCTGCGACCTTCTAAGCTGGGTAATGGCAAGGGGGGATGAGGGCTGCGCTTGGGTTACGGTACAAACGCATATGAATGTCGTTGCGGTTGCGAGCCTTAAGGAAATGGCGTGTATAATATTGCCGGATGATATAACCATGGAGGAAGCGCCCCTAAATAAAGCCAAGGAAGAGGGTGTGGCGGTGCTATCATCCCCACTTAGCGCATATAGTATATGTGCCATAATGGATAAGGCGGGTCTGCCTTCCTGCTGATGCTGTTTTACGATTTGCATATACATAGCTGCCTATCACCTTGCGCGAGTGATGATATGACGCCACATAATATATGCGCTATGGCGCATATAAAGGGGCTAGATGTAATTTCGGTTACAGACCATAATACCGCGGGTAATTTACGCGCGGTAAGCGAAAACGCAAGGCGCTATGATGTGCTTTTTGTGCCAGGAATAGAAATTAACACCAGGGAAGAGGTTCATCTGCTGGGTTATTTTAATTCTGTGGAAAATGCTGAAGGCTTTTCAAAATACTGCGATAATTATAGGCAGAATATAAAAAACTCTCCCGAATATTTCGGTAGGCAGTATTATATGGATAGCGATGATAATATAATATCAGAGGAAGAAAATTTGCTAATATCCCCTTTGCTGCTATCCTTTGAAGAAGCGGTGGAGAGTATACGCAATTTTGGCGGTGTGCCTGTGCCTGCACATATATTTAGAAGCAATGGTATAATTAACATGCTTGGCTTTATACCGCCTGATAGCGGTATAAAATGCATAGAGGTAAACGGAAACGGTGTGCCGCCTAAAGGCTATAATATATTGCATTCATCCGATGCACATACTCTGGGAGATATTTCAGAGCCTTTATTTTGCCTTAATTGTGATAAAAACATAGATTCTATATTAACTTGTCTTGAAAAAACAAATTAGCAGGGACGAACTCCGCCCGCAGCTCTAAGGATGTTGTTTTTTGTGTGTAAAAAATGCTGAAAAAAAAGGTAAAATATGGTAAAATCCTTTTTGGTGTACTATTTGATTTAAGGAGGGAACACACAGTTGTCGCAAAGAGATGAACAGTTAAAGCTGATAGATATCGAGATAGAAAAGCATAAGGGCGATGCAAGCTCGCTAATGCAGGTGATGCAGTACTCACAAGACATAATGGGTCATGTGCCTATGGATGTACAGGTGCGCATAGCCGAGGGGCTTGGGGTTACATTATCCGAAGTATATGGGGTAGCGACATTCTATTCCCAGTTTGCGCTTGAACCCAAGGGCAAGTACATAATAGGCGTATGCCTTGGTACTGCCTGCTATGTGCGCGGAAGCCAGGCAATACTTGATAGGATATGCGAGGAACTTAATCTAGAACCCGGCAAAACCAGCAGCGACGGTCTTTTTACCATAGAAGCAACCCGCTGCATAGGCGCTTGCGGTCTTGCGCCCGTCATCACCATAAACGATGATGTGCACGGCAGGCTAACCGCAGACGATGTGCCAAATATTCTAAAGCCCTACCTCAGAGGATGAGGGACATCTCCCTGCACATAATGGACCTTGCCCAAAACAGCCTAAGCGCTGGGGCAAAGCTTATAACTATCGATATAGAAGTGGTAGGGGGTAGGCTAACGTATAAGCTAAGCGATGATGGCAAGGGTATGGCAAAGGAGCAAGTTGAAGCGGTATTAAGCCCCTTTGTAAGCAGCCGAACCACCCGTAAAGTAGGTCTTGGGATACCGCTTACAAAACACAGCGCAGAAATTACAGGGGGAAGCTTTTTCGTAGAAAGCAGCCTAGGCGAGGGCACGCTAGTTAGCGCAACTTATGTGCTAAGCAGTATAGACTGTATACCCCTTGGAGATTTAACTGCAACGCTGCTAACGCTTATAAGCGGCAACGCTGATACGGTGGACTTTGTTGTAAACATATTGGCAGGGGAAAAGTCATTCAATATGAACACAGCCGAAATTAAGGAAATGCTGTCCGGAGTAAGCTTAAGCGAGCCTGAAGTAATAAAATGGCTACACGGCTACCTTGATGAAAACATAGCAGATTGTTTGGGAGGATATATCACATGAAATCACTGGAAGAATTAAAGCAAATTAGGCAGAAAACGCTTGATAGGATTAACATGCGCAAGGAAGACAAGGAAGAAGCCGTGCGCGTGGTAGTAGGCATGGCAACCTGCGGCATTGCGGCAGGTGCGCGCCCTGTAATGATAGCCTTCATAGAGGAGTGCGCAAAGAGGGGGCTAAGCCATGTACATGTAACGCAGACAGGCTGTATAGGTCTTTGCCAGCATGAGCCTATGGCGGATGTAATAATCCCCGGCACGGAGAAGGTTACATATATAAATCTCACGCCCGAGAAGGCAAGGCGCATAGTGCTTGAGCATATAGTAAACGGCAAGCCCATAGCCGAGTACGCAATAGGCTCTCAGGAAGAAGCCTAATAAGGAGGAAAAATGGAATTATTTCGTTCGCATGTTCTGGTCTGTGGCGGCACGGGCTGTACATCTTCAGGTTCAGACGTAATAATAGAACAGTTTGAAAAACAGCTTGCCGAGCATGGACTCGAAAACGAGATTAAGGTTATACGTACAGGTTGTTTTGGCCTATGTGAAGCTGGACCGGTTATAATAGTATACCCTGAAGGTACTTTCTATTCACATGTAAAGCCGGCAGATGTAAAGGAAATAGTAGAGGAACATCTGCTTAAGGGCAGAGTTGTTCGCCGCCTTGTATATGTCGAAAAGGGTGAACATCCCGATGCTGGCAAGCCCCTTGATGAGATATCCTTCTACAAACATCAAACTAGGGTTGCGCTTCGCAACTGCGGCGTTATAGACCCTGAAAACATAGACGAATACATCGCCTTTGACGGCTATATGGCACTTGCAAAATGCCTAACCGAGATGAGTCCGCAGGAGGTAATAGACCTTGTAACGGAAGCGAATTTAAGGGGTAGGGGCGGCGGAGGATTCCCTGCCGGAAACAAATGGCAGTTCGCGGCAAACAGCAAGTCGGATAAAAAATACGTAATCTGCAATGCTGATGAGGGTGACCCCGGCGCTTTTATGGATAGGTCTGTCCTTGAGGGCGATCCGCACAGCGTGCTGGAAGCCATGGCTATATGCGGCTACGCAATAGGCTCTGACGAGGGCTATATATATGTGCGCGCGGAATACCCAATAGCGGTTGAGCGCCTTAAAACTGCCATCAATCAGGCGAGGGAATATGGCTTGCTTGGCAAAAATATATTAGGCAGCGATTTTTCCTTTGATATACACCTTCGTCTTGGCGCAGGCGCGTTTGTATGTGGCGAGGAAACTGCGCTCATGGCATCAATAGAGGGTAAGCGTGGCGAGCCAAGACCTAAGCCCCCGTTCCCGGCGGTAAGCGGTCTGTTTGGTAAGCCCACCAATATTAATAATGTTGAAACATATGCAAATGTTCCGCCAATTATAAATAAGGGTGTGGAATGGTTCCATTCAATGGGAACCGAGCGCTCTCCCGGCACTAAGGTATTTGCTCTTGGCGGTAAGATAAACAACACCGGCCTTGTTGAAGTGCCTATGGGTACGCCGCTTAGAACCGTAATATACGATATAGGCGGGGGTATACCCAAAAACAAGAAG
>JGI24708J26588_10000126_pt1 | contig 57277 bp, 46 predicted proteins | sample BioPla1DNA2_FD_26588 | JGI IMG/M metagenome (IMG submission 26588) | reverse complement strand
CAACTTTTTTCTTTTTCTATGTTTGTGGTACAAAATAAAATAATTAGTAACTGTTATTATATTAAAGTTGTTTCAGTGCTACAAATTCACTTGAGGAACTTGAAGTTTTCTATGATATAATTGTTTTTGTTAAGAATATTTCGGAATTGTTTGAATTTAATTTTGAAATATTAGGTTAGCCAATGCTAACCGGAACAAATATTATTTCTAAACATAGAGAGGAGAAAGATATGTCGTTTGACGTAAAAAAAGCGGCAAAGAGAGTGACCTCAGGTGTTGTAGCATTGCTTATGGCAATATCTATCATGCCCTTATCTATCTTTGCTGATAGTAAATCAAATGGTGAGAGCAGTATGTCTTCCGATTATAATGACAATGATAAGGTACGCCTTATAATCGAGCTTGAATCGTCACCGATGATAGAAAAATTTAGTGCTGATATAAATTCTTTCAGTGCAAAGCAAGGACAAAATGAAATTTCCACAATGGAAAAGCAGCATAATCTTGTTAAAAATCAAATTGCTTTGATTGAACAAGGAAAAAGTGCGGCTTCTGCTAAGGCTGGGGCATTTTCAATGTCTAGCTTAAATTCACTTAATGTGATTTATGATTATTATACTGTTTTAAATGGTTTTTCCATTGAAACNGAATATGGAAATTTAGACGAAATTAAAGANCTTTCAAATGTAAAAAATGTATGGGTGGCACAGCAATATCAATTGATAGAACCACAGACATCACAGAGTACAAATTTNATAGGCTCTGATATTGCTAATCTGTCAGGATATACGGGAAAAGGCACAACAATCGCTATTATAGATAGTGGAATTAAGCTTGACCATGAAGCTTTTTCTGTTGAGCCGGATGCCGAAACATTAAAGCACAGTAAGGAAAGCTTAAAGGATTATTTTTCTAAGTCAAAGCTTTCAGCGGAAGTATCCGACCCGTCGGAAACTTATTATAATGACAAGCTGGTATATTCATATGACTATGCTGNTAAGGATAGTGATGCTACTGATCCTTCATCAGGGCATGGTACNCATGTAGCAGGTATAGCAGCAGGAAATAATGGAGATGACTTTAAGGGCGTTGCACCTGATGCGCAGCTTATGATTTTAAAGGTATTTGGGGATTATCAGCAGGGTGCATATGAAAGTGATATTCTTGCAGCTTTAGATGATGCGGTAAAGCTAGGTGTCGACTCGATTAATATGAGCTTAGGCTCAATGGCAGGCTTTTCGGAATATCCTAATCAGGCGTCCGAAGAAGTCTATGAGCGTGTAAGGAGTGCAGGAATTAATCTTGCTATTGCCGCTGGAAATGATGGAAGCTCAGCACAGGAAAACACCTCGGGAATGAACCTTCCTTATGCGTCAAATCCTGATAATTCAACAGTAGGCTCACCATCTACATACGCAGCAGGAACGTCCGTAGCAAGCGTTACTAATTCCAATGTTATTTATAGTCCTTATTTTAAGGCAGGTGACAGAAAAATCACTTATAAAGATGCAGGCACATGGAACTGGGATATGCTTGGNAGTCTTGAGGGCGAGTATGAATTTGTAGATTGTGGCATTGGTTCAGAAAGCGACTATGAGAATGCTAATGGTGATAATAATAACTTAAAAGGGAAGATAGCTTTAATAAAGAATGAGGATAATGACGATTTCTTTAAATATTATCCTGACTATTCTTATGATTTAAAGGCGATAATCGTTTATAATGATACAGATGATGGATTGCCCGATTCTATTGAAACAGGTACGGTGCCGGTTAGTGGNATATCAAAGGCAGATGGCGAATATCTGCTGTCCCTAGAGGATAAGAAAATTGATGTTTCACTAAATTATTTAAGTGAGGGTGAGATTATCAAGGGCGGGGCAATGGCCGACTATTCCTCGTGGGGTGTAACGCCCGATATGAAGCTGAAGCCTGAAATATCAGCACCAGGCTCAGATATTAATTCAGCTTATATTTTTGAAGAATACACGCAGATGAGTGGTACTTCTATGGCATCTCCTCATGTTGCTGGAGCATTTGCTATATTAAAGCAATATGTTAATGAAAAGTATCCTGCTTATACTGAAAAGCAAAAGCAAGAATACATTAATTCAGTTTTAATGAGCACAGCAGTACCATCTAAGGANTCACAGGGAAATTATTATTCGCCNAGACGTCAGGGTNCNGGTGTGATAAGCGTTGAGGCAGCAGTTATTGCTGATTCATACTTAACGGTTGAGGGAATGGATAAGCCAAAGGCTGAGTTAGGTGACTCGTTAACAGGTGAATATGAATTTTCATTCTACATAAATAACTTAACTGATGAGGATACTACATATAGCTTAAGTGCAGCTGCTTTAACCGAAAATGTTATCGAAGAAAACGGGAAAAAGCTCTTTGAGGAAAAATCAAGGGATATTACAAATAAGGCAGATGGCGTTGAAGTNAAATTCAGTGGTGCAGGTGTAGAAAATGACAGCGTTTTAGTAAAATCAGGCGAAAACGTTAAGATTAATGTTTCAATAAAGGCTGAATCGGAGTTTATCGACTGGGTAAATGCTAATGCTGAAAATGGTACTTTTATTGACGGCTTTGTATTTGCTAGTGCTGAGGACAAGCCACAGCTTTCTGTACCTTTCCTTGCATTTTTAGGCGATTGGGATAGCCTGCCTATATTAGATGAGCTTATGTTTAATGAAGCTGATGAGGAAAATGAGTATCAGCTTATTCCTACAACTCTTACAAGAGATGATGGAGAGGGAGGAAGAACTGTTATTGGTTATCACCCTTTCTATGTGGCGAAAAATTTGGGATATAATTCTGAGTGGATAGCAATTTCTCCATATTCAATAAGTACTGGATATAAGGCGATTTATACTCAGACAGGACTTTTAAGAAATGTACAGGACTTAAAATATACTTTTAAAGATGAAGACGGAAATGTTATTAAGGAATATGCATTTAACGATGTTATGAAATCTGTTTATCATTCGAGCGTATACAGAATTGTATCAGCAGAGGATTGGCTTGGCGAAAATGCACCCGTATTTGATGGCAAGGATGAAAACGGAAATGTACTTGATGAAGGAATCTATTCCATCACTATTTCTGCTAATAATACAGGAAATGATGAGGAGGCAGAAAGTAAAACAATGAAGTTCAGGCTGGATACAACAGCACCTGAGCTTGATAAATATGAAATTATTGAAGATGGTGAAAAGCTAATTCTACGTGCTACTGCCAGAGATAATCATACGGTAAGCGGAATTATCATAACAGATAAAGATGGAATCGGCAATTTTAATTACACTGGCATTAATGCTGAAAATCAAGGTCAAAATGCCGACGGAACATATTATTCCGTAATTGATGTTGATATAACGGGCATAGATGAATATGTAAAGGAAGATGATGAGTTTTCTATTTATTTATATGACTTTGCTCTTAACTTGACTTCTGAAATGGGAGTAGTTAATCCTGAGGAATTTGTAGAGCCTGAGGCTATTGAACCAGAGCAAGGCAATAATATTACAATAACTAATGGAAAAGACTTTCAGCTTAGTGCGAAATTTACACCTGAAAATACAACTAATAAAAGGCTGAAATGGACAAGCAGTGATGAAAGCGTTGCTGTTGTAGATTCTAAGACGGGTCTTGTTACAGCTAAAAAAGCAGGAACAACTGAAATTAATGCTGAAACGTATAATGGCATTAAATTTTCACAGCCAATTACATTAACAGTAGAAGCAATTCCAGAAGATGTTGGAATAGTAATTGCTCAAAGTGAAATTACTGTTGAGGCTGCATCCACACCTGTTCAATTAAGGACAACTGTAAATGAAGATGTAATAAAAGAGCCGATTGTATGGAAAAGCCATGATGAAAGCATAGCAACCGTAAGTGAAGATGGTCTTGTAAAAGGCATTAGAGTAGGACAGACAACCGTGAGTGCATCTGCATCCGGCAAGACAGCAACAGTTACAGTTATTGTTAAGGCAAACTCTAACTTCGTTATTGACGAGTACGGAGTGCTAACAGAATGGAAGAGATTTAATGACAATTCAGGAGGAGATATAGAAATACCTGAGGGTGTTGTAGAAATAGCTCCTAATGTTTTTGATAAAACAAATGCAATAACTTCTGTAAAATTCCCATCCACATTAAAGAAAATAGGAAGAAGAGCCTTCTATTTTAACGATGGTATAAAAGAACTTATTTTTAACGAGGGACTTGAATTTATAGACGAAGAAGCCTTTTATGATATGGCAGGGCTTGAAAAGGTAGTGTTGCCAAAAACATTAAAGGAAGTTGGAGAAAGAGCGTTCTCCGTTGATACAGGAGCAGGAGGCAGTGCATATACCTCAAAGCTTAATGAAGTATATATTGCAGGCGGACTTAAAGTAATTAGTAAGGATATGTTTGCAAATGCATTGCAGCTAAGTAAAGTGACGATTGAAGAAGGTGTAGAAGAAATTGGCGATAATGCTTTCTACAACACTTTATCACTTGGTGAAATAAAGCTGCCATCTACTATTAAAAAAATCGGTGATTCAGCATTTTTCTCTAGTGGCATTAAGGAAATTGTATTACCAGAGGGAATTACAGAAATTCCACACAANGCTTTTGCAGTTTCATCAGTGCAAAAGGTAACATTTAGCAGTACGATAAAGACAATAAAGGCAAGTGCATTTAATCAATCGAGAATAAAGGATTTAGTGATTCCCGATACTGTTGAAACAATTGAAGATTTTGCTTTTGCAAATATTGAGCCGCTTTCCACTGTAAAAATTGGAAAAGGTGTAACGAGTATAGGCTTTAGAGCATTTTCAGCAGAGAACTNAGCTTTAAGCAGTATTGAAGTAGATGAGGCTAATCCCTATTATGACAGCGATAGTGGCGTGTTGTTCAATGAAGGCAAAACAAAGCTCATTCAATACACCTTAGGTAAAAAGGCAGATAACTATGTTTATCCAGAGCAGACTGATACAATAGGCGCTTATGCATTCTATGGAGTTAGCAGCCTTAATAATCTAGTTATACCAGAGCAAATAAAAACAATTGAGAATTATGCATTTAGTGGTATCCAAAGTATCAAGTCTATTGATCTTGGAAACGGCGTGGAAAGTATTGGCGAGTGTTCGTTTGCAAATACTGGGGCTACAAGCCTTAAAATAGGTGATTCACTTGTGGAAATAGCTGATAAGGCATTTATAAATGTTCCTTTAAGTGAGGTTGAATTTGGCAAGTCAATTAAGAAAATAGGCTCTTATGCGTTCCAGTATCATAATATAAGGGACGTTGTACTTCCCGATTATATTGAAGAAGTCGGTGAGAATGCGTTTGCAAACAATTATGAGATGAAGAGCATTAGATTTGGTGCTGGAATTAATAAAATAGGCAAAAATGTACTGTCTATGAGCAATCAGCTTGAAGCGATATATATTCCTAAGGCTAATGACTTGACAATTGAGGCTGATACGTTTGGATATTTGCAGTATGCGACAGGCTATTTCAATACCTTTAAGACTCTTGTTTTAGGTGAAGGGATAACGGCAATAGAGGACAATTCCTTGCCGATATTAAATGCAGGTGATAATGGCTATAATGTTTATCTTATTGAAAATTCACCGGCTGATAAGTTTATTTCTGCAAAGATTAATGAGGGTATTCCTTATGAAAGGATTACTTATTCACCAATCGAGATAGAACCAAATGCAGAGAAAACAAGAATTGTTAAGGGCGATAAAATCAAAGTTTCTGCTGATTTAAGCGGTGGAATAGGTGATGTTGTCGTTAGATTCAGACTAGTTGATAAAGACGGAAACGAAAGTGTATTAAGTGATTATTCAGATATTTCAGAAATTGAATGGACTTCACCTGATGAAAGCAGCTACACCATTTACATCGATGTAAAAGACAGCTTGGGTATAGTAAAGACTTCTAGTGTTGATTTTGTTCCATTTGTAGAAATTCTACCAGAAGAAATCACAGCAGTATCTGAAATAAAGCAGACCCTGAAAAAGGGCGAAAGTGCAGTGCTTGAGGTAAAGGTAAATCCTTTAGATGCCGATGATAAGAGCGTTGAATGGACTAGCTCTGATGATGATGTTGTAAGCGTTGAAAATGGCGAGATTAAGGCATTAAAGACGGGAACAGCAAAAATCACAGCTAAAACTATAAATGGACTAAGCGTTGAGTTTGAGGTTGTTGTTGAAGCTACTTTGCCGGAAGAAATCACAGCAGTATCTGAAATAAAGCAGACCTTGAAAAAGGGCGAAAGTGCGGTGCTTGAGGTAAAGGTAAATCCTTTAGACGCCGATGATAAGAGCGTTGAATGGATCAGCTCTAATGAAGATATTGTAAGTGTTGAAAATGGCGAGATTAAGGCATTAAAGACGGGAACAGCAAAAATCACAGCTAAAACTATAAATGGACTAAGTGTTGAGTTTGAGGTTGTTGTCAAGGATGAGTCGAGCGAAACCCCCGAAACACCCGAAACACCAGAAACACCTAATGAGCCTAATGAAGATGGAAAGTCAACTGAAAAAGATGAAGTTGAAAATCCTAAAACGGGTTCAATGGCTGCAGTGCCGATAATTGCAGCACTTTCAGGAGCAGCACTTTATATTTCAAGGAAGAGAAAGAAAAAGTAAAAAAGTTTATAAAAGCTCATCTTAAAGNTCATCGATAAGGTGAGCTTTTTTGCTGTTGATAAAGATATGCGTAAAGGAATTGTGATTTTGTCCAAGGCTGCTTGCTTTAACGTCACTTTAGGTATATGCTTTATTTAAAAATCATGTTTTTTAAGAGCTATTGTTAATTTTTCAACTATTTTTTAAAAAATACTTTAAAAATTTAATGTATGAAAACACAATAGCATTTTTTGATCTAATAATTGTTCAAAGTATACAAAAAAACGCTTTTAAATTCCATGAAAAGACGAAATTTTTATTATATTTATATATAGATTTATTTTTTATTATGTGATATAATTACAATGTTACAAAATTAACATAGACATAATCACGTTTAAGGCAAAAACTTTTATGAAAGGAAGGAAGTAAATGGCTTTAAAACAAAGTGCTATCCCTTTTGCGGGTACGGCTGAGCAGGAAGAGCTGCTAATGGCTGTAATCGAAAAGCATAAGGGTGAGGCAGGGGGACTTATGCCGGTTTTGCATGAGGCACAGGAAATATATGGATATTTGCCTATTGAGGTGCAAAACAAAATAGCTTCTGAGCTAAATATCCCCTTAGAAAAAGTGTATGGAGTAGTCAGCTTTTATTCTCAATTTTCAATCAATCCGAAAGGAAAGTACAAGGTTTCAGTATGTCTTGGTACTGCCTGCTATGTGAAAGGAGCAGGTAATCTTTACGAAAAGCTGAAGCAAAAACTGGGTGTAGAAGATGGTGGTATTACCGATGACGGAAAGTTTTCTCTTGAGGCTTGCCGTTGCATTGGAGCTTGTGGACTAGCCCCAGTGCTTACTGTAAATGATGAGGTTTACGGTAGATTGACTGAAAAGGACTTGGATACAATTCTTGCGAAATATAAGGATTAAACCTATTGAACAGCATCTGTGGGAGCTTGTTGTAAACTCTATAAAGGCGGGTGCAGATAATATATTTATTGCCCTGCATATTCTTAAATCAAAGGACTTAATTTTTATAAAGGTAAGTGATAATGCTAAAAGCAATTTACCTATAAAATTAAAAAAAGGTCATGGACTTTACAAATTTGTTAAGGTATGTGAAGGCTTTGGCGGCTTTTGTGANATTAAGCAGACTGATGAGGGAACAGATGTTTCAGGGAGAATGTGCCTTTCTNTTTTTGGAGANATTGATTTATCCGAGGTGGAAAAGGACCTGAGAGCAATGGTATTATCCAATCTTAGTGTAAAATTTGCAATAGAGATAAAAACAGATGATGGGGTAAACTTATATCAGCTTTAGGAATTGTAAGTTATCTATTAAGTTAAAAATCAGAATAACACAAAGACAAAACAAATAGCAAAACACATTTTTGAAAGGAAAATTGAATATGAAGACACTTGCTGAGCTTCTTGCGATTAAGGAAAAGCTAGTTGGCGAAATTTCCGCACGCAAGGAACATCACGGCGCAAGAATTGAAGTTGCTATGGGAACAAGCGGGATTGAAGCCGGTGCTAACAAAGTACTTGCAAAGCTTTCCGATTTGATTATCCAGAGTAAAAAGACTGATATTCTTGTCACACAGACACCACAAACGTCTTTAACTGGGAAAGAACCCGTAGTTACGGTTGTTTCTGATGATGGAGAAAAGACAGTTTATATAAATGTTTCTGTTGATGATGCTGAAAAAATAGTAAATCAACATATATTTCAAGGTAAAATAGTAGAAGAATTGACAATTAAATAGGAGGTTGCTTATGTATCGTTCACAAGTGCTAGTTTGTGGTGGTACGGGTTGTACCTCCTCACACAGCGAAAAAGTAATAGCTGCTTTACATAGAGAAATTGAAAAGCATGGCTTGGAAAATGAAATAAAAGTAATACGCACAGGTTGTTTTGGACTATGTGCTTTAGGCCCTATTATGATAGTTTATCCCGAGGGCAGTTTTTACTCAATGATTAGTGAAGACCATATCGCTGAGATAGTCGAAGAGCATTTTGTAAAGGGAAGAGTTGTTACAAAATATCTTTATAAAGAAACTGTTACAGAAGATGGAATTATTTCACTTAATGACACGAATTTTTATAAAAAGCAGCATCGTGTTGCTTTAAGAAACTGCGGTGTTATTGACCCGGAAAATATTGAAGAATACATTGCACGTGATGGCTATCAGGCACTTTGCAAGGCTGTTAATGATATGACAAGTGATGATGTCATCAACACTATAAAAGAAAGCGGTTTACGTGGAAGAGGTGGTGGAGGATTCCCTACCGGCGTAAAATGGAGTTTAGCAAAGGCTAATGATGCAGATCAAAAATATGTAGCTTGTAACGCTGATGAAGGTGATCCGGGTGCATTTATGGATCGATCAGTTTTAGAGGGTGACCCTCATGCGTTGATTGAAGCAATGGCTATTGCAGGCTATGCAATAGGTGCTACAAAGGGCTTTGTATATGTTCGTGCTGAATATCCTATTGCTGTAAAAAGGCTTGATAATGCTATTAAGCAGGCTAGAGAAAGAGGAATTTTAGGCGGCAAGGTTTTCGGCAGTGATTTTGAATTTGATATGGAAATAAGGCTTGGGGCTGGTGCTTTTGTCTGTGGTGAAGAAACTGCACTGATGACCTCTATTGAGGGTAATAGAGGAGAGCCACGTCCACGTCCGCCTTTCCCTGCACAAAAAGGCTTGTTTGGAAAACCGACAGTACTGAGTAATGTTGAAACCTATGCTAATATTCCACAAATAATTTTAAATGGGGCAGAGTGGTTTTCATCTATGGGTACTGAAAAATCCAAGGGTACAAAGGTGTTTGCATTAGGTGGAAATATCAATAATACAGGACTTGTAGAAGTGCCGATGGGTACGACTTTACGTGAGGTTGTTGATGAAATTGGTGGTGGTATACCAAAGGGAAAGAAATTTAAGGCTGCTCAAACAGGCGGACCTTCAGGTGGTTGTATACCTGCATCACTATTTGATGTTGAAATAGATTATGATAATCTTATTGCTATTGGCTCAATGATGGGTTCGGGTGGACTTATTGTAATGGATGAGGATAGCTGTATGGTTGATATAGCTAAGTTTTTCCTTGAATTTACTGTTGATGAGTCTTGTGGCAAATGCACGCCTTGTCGTATAGGAACAAAGCGTATGCTTGAAATACTTGAAAAAATCACAAGTGGAAAAGCTGAGCTTGAGGATATTGATAAGCTTGAAAAGCTTTGCCATTATATTAAAAACAATTCCTTGTGTGGTCTTGGACAGACTGCACCTAACCCCGTTTTATCGACGCTGCGTTATTTCCGTGAGGAATATATTGCTCATGTTGTTGACAAGAAATGTCCTGCCGGCGTTTGTAAGGACTTGCTGCAATATTCCATCGACCCTGAAAAATGTATAGGCTGCTCTGCTTGTTCACGAGTATGCCCGGCAAATGCCATTTCAGGCGAGATTAAAAAGGTGTTTATTATTGACCAAAACACTTGTATTAAATGTGGTGCGTGTGAGGCTAAATGCAGATTTGGTGCAATTAGCAAGGGTTAGGTGTGAGAAAGGATTTTATTATGGTAAATATCAAAATTAACAATATTGCCTGTCAAGCACCAGAGGGTTCTACTATTCTTGAGGCTGCTAGAATGGCAGGGATAAAAATTCCAACATTATGTTATTTAAAGGAAATTAATGCTATCGGTGCTTGTCGCATTTGTGTTGTTGAAGTAAAAGGTGCGAGGAGTCTTGTGGCATCTTGCGTACATCCAATAAGTGAAGGAATGGAGATTTTCACCAATTCTCCTACTGTTTTAGAAAGCAGAAAAATGACATTACAGCTTCTACTTTCCACGCATGATAGAAAATGTCTATCTTGTGTAAGGAGTGGAAAGTGTGAGCTTCAGACACTTTGCCATGAGCTTGGTGTAGATGATGAGATTGCTTATGAGGGCGAAAATCCTGAATTTGAGATAGATACAAGCTCTATTCATATGTATCGTGATAATAATAAATGCATTAATTGTCGCAGATGTGTTGCAGCTTGTGAAAAAACTCAAGGAATAGGTGTTATTGGTGCTAATGAGCGTGGCTTTGCTACATTTATAGGCTCTCCATTTGATATGGGGCTTGCAGAAACTGCTTGTGTTTCATGTGGGCAATGTATAGCTGTATGTCCGACTGGTGCTTTAGCTGAAAATGATAATACCGCAGAGGTATGGGAGGCTTTGTCTGACCCTGAAAAGGTCGTGATTGTTCAGACTGCACCCGCTGTACGTGCATCTTTGGGTGAAGCTTTTGGCTATGATATAGGCACTAATGTAGAAGGAAAGATGGTAGCGGCACTTCGTCGCCTTGGATTTGATAAGGTTTTTGATACTAATTTTGGAGCTGACCTTACTATCATGGAAGAGGCAAATGAGTTTTTAGAGAGATTCCAAGGTGGTGGAACATTGCCTATGATAACTTCATGCTCGCCAGGGTGGGTAAGATTTTGTGAGGCATATTTCCCTAACCTGATTCCTAATTTATCCTCTTGCAAATCTCCTCAGCAGATGTTTGGTGCTGTTACAAAGACATATTATGCCGAAAAAATGGGTATTGATCCTGAAAATATTGTTACAGTTTCAGTTATGCCATGTACAGCTAAAAAGTTTGAGCTTTGCCGTGACGGGCAATGTGCAGTTCCTGATATACAGGATGTCGATATTTCTATTACAACAAGAGAGCTTGCTCGTATGATTGACAAAGCAGGNTTGATGTTTAAAGAGCTGCCGAATGAAGGNTATGATAATCCACTTGGAAATTATACCGGTGCNGGTGNTATTTTTGGTGCTACGGGTGGCGTTATGGAGGCTGCCTTGAGGACTGCTGTTGAAAAGCTTACGGGTGAAACCTTGAAGAAGCTTGATTTTGAAGAAGTTCGTGGTACTAAGGGAATAAAAACTGCCAGCTATACGATAGATGGTACTACTATAAAGATTGCTGTTGCTAGTGGACTTGCTAATGCTAGAAAGCTGCTTGAAAAGGTTTCCAGCGGCGAGGAAAAGTATCATTTCATTGAGATAATGGCTTGTGAAGGTGGCTGTGTAAACGGTGGCGGCCAGATTATTCAGCCTGCTGATGTTAGAAATAATATAGACTTGCGTGCCGAAAGAGCTAAGGTTCTTTATAATATTGACAGTGCAAGTAAGATAAGAAAATCACATGAAAACCCCGATATTATTGAGCTTTATAATAATTATTTGGGTAAACCGGGCAGCCATAGGGCACATGAAATTTTGCATACTTGTTATTGTGAAAGCCATTTGTATAAATAAAATATTAAGTAAAACGATGAAAAGCCATTGCAATAGCAGTGGCTTTAACTTTAAGGCAAAGTCAGAAAGCGTTTATGCCCAACGGCTAGTTGATGACAACCACCTTTTGATGGGAAATTGTCGTTTCAATTCAACCAACATCTTAGACGTATAGAAATTTTCAAAAAAGAACGATTATGATAGAAGTTAATTATAAATGATAACAAAAATGATAACAAAACCAATGGGATTAATTGCGAAATCAATATATTTGCCTTGAAAACGCTTAATTTTTATGATATAATAATTATTATAAACCAATTCCCAAAGGCTCGTCGCTGACTTTGTCATCGACAACCACCTTTTGATGGGGGGTTATATAATAATTAAAGTGAAAGCAGGTTGAACATGGATGTTATTGTAAAAAAACCTACTCCGGCTGAAAAGCAAGCAATGGAGAAAATGCCTGTATGGTCATGCGGAGAATCTGAGTTCGATTGGCATTATGATAGTGAGGAAATCTGTCTTTTAATCGAGGGAGAGGTTACTGTAATATACGATGATAAGAGCGTAAGCTTTGAAAAAGGCGATTATGTTATATTTCCTAAGGGACTTTCATGCGTGTGGAAGGTGAAAAAACCAGTGCAAAAGTACTATGTTTTTAAATAATTTATAAAAACAGTTGATTTTTCTTTTAAGATAGGTTATAATATTATTTGTATTGCAAGCCCCTGTTTATGGGTATAAGCCCTGTGCAACGGAGTGCTGTGAACCATGTCAGGCGGGGAACCGAGCAGCATTAAGCAGATTTCTTCGTGTGCCGCAGCAAGCTTATGCCCATAAATGGGGGCTTGGATGTGATTTTTAGTTTTTAATCCGCATTAAAATTTACAAAGGACGAAAATAATGTACCTCGCACTATATCGAAAATATAGACCTAAGATTTTTGACGATGTTATTTCACAAGAACATATAACACTGACGCTAAAAAATCAGATTAGCTCAGGTGAAACTGCCCATGCCTATCTATTCACGGGTTCTAGAGGCACGGGTAAAACTTCATGTGCGAAAATTTTAGCAAAGGCNTTAAACTGCCTTTCTCCTATCGATGGAAANCCATGTGGAAAATGTGCAGCTTGTATTGAAATAGAAAAAGGTGCAACCGATATTACAGAAATGGATGCGGCTTCAAATAATGGTGTTGATGATGTACGCTCTTTAAGAGAAGAGGTTATGTATACCCCTGTTAGTCTTAAAAAAAGGGTGTATATTATTGACGAGGTGCATATGCTTAGCACAAGTGCTTTTAATGCACTTTTGAAAACCTTGGAGGAGCCTCCCGCTCATGTTGTCTTTATTTTAGCTACTACCGAGCTGCATAAGGTTCCTGCTACAATATTGTCACGATGTCAGAGATTTGAATTTCATAGAATAGATATTAGGGATAGCGCTGAGCTTTTAGTCAAGATTGCTAATAGGGAAGATGCTCAAATCGATTTTGATGCCGCTATGCTCATCTCCAGACTTTCAGATGGGGGAATGCGTGATGCAATTTCCTTGCTTGACCAATGTATTTCAGCTGAAAAGAAAGTGAGCCTTGATACAGTTAAAGAGCTTGCAAATATCACTGATAAGAGTTGGCTTTTTTCCTTGTCAGATGCTTTAATTAGCAAAAATTCTGCTGTGGCTTTAGATATTCTTGACAAGCTATACAATTCTTCAAAGGATATTACAAGACTTTTTGAAGAGCTTGTTTTACATTTTAGAAACCTTATGCTTATAAAATTAAGCGCCGATAATAAATCTATAAATTTACCTGAAGATGAATTTGATTATCTCAAAAATCAGGCAGATTCAATAATGCTTAATGAGATAATGCAAATTATTTCATCTCTTCAGGAATATTTAATTCAATTTTCATCAGCTAAAAATCGTAAGGTTTTAGCAGAAATATGCTTAGTGAAATTAAGTTCTCCAAAGCTTAGCAAGGATATAGATGCTTTGATTAACAGGATTGAGGCACTGGAAGAGAAAATCAGCTTGATAGAGAAGAATGGTGTTGCTATTACAAAAAAGCCTAATGACAATGCTGATAATTATCAAAAAACTGACGAAGTTTATTTTGATAAAAATGATATAAGCACACCTTCTCTTACTGATTGTGAAGATGTCCTTGCTCCAGAGCCTGAGGCGATAAGCCTAGGTACAACAGAGGGATTAAGCGTTGATAATAAATTGGCAGGTGATGAGGGAATATCAAAGCCTTTGCCACAATGGAAGGAAATTATCGAGGACGTTCCCCCATATATTTCAAGCCTTTTAATCGACTCTAAAGCTGAGATTCTTGATAATAAGGTTATTATTCATACACAAAAGGCGTTGTTGAGAAATTGTATTAATAATCCCGCTGATGAAGGGTGCATTGCTTTAAAAAAGCAAATTGAAAAACATCTTGGTATAAATGTAGTTTTAACTTGTTCTTCACAAAATGAAATAAAAGAAGAAAAGGATAAATTGGATTTAATTTTACAAAAAGCCAAAGCACTTGGCTGTAAATTATATATAAAAAATAATTAAAGGTGGTATAAAATGAAAGCTAGATTGCCAAAAGAATTTCAAAACAAGGGTGCTTCTAATATGAATTCAATGATTAAGCAAGCACAAAAAATGCAGGATGATATGAAGATTGTTCAAGAGCAGCTTGAGCAAAAAGAGTATTCTGTAAGCGTAGGCGGAGGTGCTGTTGAGCTAAAAATGACAGGTAAAAAAGAGCTTACAAGTGTAAAAATCAAGCCAGAGGTTGTGGACCCCGATGATGTTGAAATGCTTGAGGACTTGATTATCAGTGGAGTAAATGAGATTATAAGAAATATTGAGGATGAAAGTGCTGCTGAAATGGAAAAGGTAACCGGCGGACTTAATATTCCCGGTATATTTTAATTATGGCTGATTATAACTCCACTCCCTTAATAGCTTTGGCAGAGCAGTTTGCAAAGCTGCCCGGAATCGGCTTGAAAACAGCTCAGAGGCTTGCGTATTTTATGTTAAATATGCCTGTTGATGATGTGCAGGAATTTTCTCAAGCAATTTTAAAAGCACGTACGGAAGTCAAGAATTGTAGGGTTTGCCAAAACTTCACTTCTGATGAAATTTGCCCTATTTGCAGTGACGTACGCAGAAATGATGATATTATTTGCGTTGTTGAATCACCTAAGGACTTATCTGCTTTTGAGCGAACGGGAACCTACACGGGTAAATANCATGTTTTACACGGTTTGTTATCACCTGTTGACGGNATAGGACCAGATGATATTCGCATAAAAGAGCTTTTGTCAAGGCTTTCAGGAAATGTAAGCGAAGTTATTATGGCGACGAATCCCACTGTTGAAGGAGAGGCTACTGCCGTATATATAGGCAGACTTATAAAACCCTTAGGTATAAAGGTGACAAGGCTAGCATACGGCTTACCTGCTGGCTCGGCATTGGAATTTGCTGACGATGTGACCTTACAAAGAGCTTTGGAAAATAGAAACGAGCTTTAATTTGGATGTATTCTTGTTTTGAGTGAGGAGGCTATATGTCAATAGGTGTATCAACTGCTTCATTATATCCTTTGGAAACGGAAAAAGCTCTTATAAAGCTTGGCTCTCTTGGTGTGAAAAAGACAGAATTGTTTTTAAACAGCAGTATCGAGCTTGAGCTTTATTTGGATACCATGCTAAGGGCTAAGGAAGATTACGGCATTGATATAGTTTCCTTTCATCCTTTTTCTTCACCAATGGAAACCGTTTTTCTTTTTTCAAAGTATCAGCGTAGAGTTCAAGAAATGCTTGATAAATACGAAAGCTATTTTGAGGCAATGAACAAGCTTGGTGCTAAAATATTTGTTTTACATGGAGCAATAAATAGCTCTAGCTGTGATGATGAATATTATATTCAGCAATATTCAAGACTATTTGAGCTAGGCAAAAGCTATAACATTATTGTCACACAGGAAAATATAAGCTATTGTAAGAGCCACAGCCTTGAGCTGCTAAGGAAAATGAAAAACCTGCTTGGAGAAAATGTAGCGTTTACTGTTGATTTAAAGCAGGCTATTCGTTCACAGCTATGTGTTTTTGACATTGTTGATGCTTTAAAAGAAAGCATCAAGCATTTTCATATTAGTGATAGCGGAAAAAAAGGCGATTGCCTTCTAGCAGGCGAGGGTGATTTTAACTTTTCCTTGCTTTTTGAGAAAGCTGAGGGATTTGGTTATGAGGGCGATTTTATAATTGAACTATATAGAAATAATTATGATAATTACGAGCAGCTAAGTAATAATTGTAATTATTTACAAAACATTTATAAACAAACTGTAAAATTTTAAAAATAACTGTACAAATTTTATTGCGTATATTTGTTTAAAGAAACAAATTATATTGTAGTAATTTGTCGATAAAAGTTTTATTGAGTAATTTATAGGTTGAAACTGATAGAAATATCTCACTTTATGTTGGTTTTTGGACTAAAAAAATGCTTTGTTTTTCCCTAATTATGTTATATAATTGAAGTACGGCTTTTATAAGGACGTATAAAATTTGAGGGGGTTTTACAATGAAAACGGTAAAGCAAATTTTTGTCGGAGGAATTAAGTATAGCTTAATTCAAAATGTTAGTAATATTAATAAAAACATTATTAGTTGGACAATTTCTATCGAAACGGATATTTTCGAATTTCCTGAAAAGGCTTGTTTTACAGATGTGACTATAAGCAAGGATTTCGCTGAAGAGTTACTTAATAGGCTGGCAGACGGATATGTTACGCCGTTTTCAGCCGATGAAGTTATCGAAAATTACTTAGTAGAATATGCATAGGCGTACAAAAACCATTTCATAATAAAGGAAGGAATGATCATATTGAAGTGTCCTGAATGTGGTTACATTGATTCAAAGGTGGTAGATTCTCGCCCGACAGACAGTCGCATCCGACGCAGGAGGGAATGTATAAATTGCGGATATCGCTTTACAACTTATGAAATGGTGGAGAATATTCCTTTGATGGTAATAAAAAAGGATAATTCTATTGAACCGTTTAATAGGGAAAAATTAATTGATAGAATTTTAAGGGCTGCTGTTAAACGTCCTGTCAATGTAGGTATTATTGAAGACATGGTGGAAAGCATTGTTCAAGAGTTAAAAAACAAGCTTATCAGAGAAGTGTCTTCCGATAAAATCGGTGAAATGGTGCTGCACCGTCTAAAAGATGTTGATGTGGTGGCNTATATTCGCTTTGCATCTGTGTATAGAGAGTTCAGCGATATTGATAGNTTTTTAAAAATAATTACAGANCTNTCTACGGANATAAAATAAGTTTTTTCATTTTGAAGAATGTATAAAAAAGTACTTGAAAATTTAGTCCTTTTGAGGTATAATAGTAGAAAAGACTTGAAAGGACAGATTAAATGAAATTATTAAATGCACAGTTTTTAGGCTTTAATATAGAAAGCTGGGACCCAATAATTGTTGCTGTAATTATTACTCTTGCTATATTGGCAGTGATTTCTCTTATTAAAGGTTTTATTAATCGTTCTGGTAATACTGGAGCCAGTGTTAATCAATCACCTGCTACTCAAGCTATCAGCGATAATGAAAATGATGAGATTGTAGCTGTTATTTCTGCAGCAATAGCAGCTTTTTCAGAGCAAGATGGAAATAATTATACAATAAAGAGTATAACACCTATCAGAGGTAAAAAAGCTCAGGCAAATCAGGGTACTCGAAACTCTATATGGAAGCAAGCAGGAATGCTTGAAAATACAAGTGTTTTTTAAGCCAGTCTAACTAAAATCACATAATCACATAATCACACATAATCATATTAAATAATTTAAAAGCTCAACGAGTCTCTTCGTTGAGCTTTTATTATCTTTCATTATATCGCTTAAGAAAAGCTTTTGTTCTTTCATTGGCTGTATTATCAAACAAATCACAAGGTCTGCCTTGTTCTACAATCTTGCCCTCGTCCATAAATATGACATTATCAGCTACATCTCTGGCGAAAGCCATTTCATGAGTTACAATTACCATTGTCATTTTTTCTTTTGCAAGCTCTTTTATTACCTTTAAAATTTCACCCGTAAGCTCAGGGTCTAATGCACTGGTAGGTTCATCAAAAAAAAGGATTTGAGGGTTTAATGCTAATGCTCGTGCAATAGATACTCTTTGCTGCTGACCTCCAGAAAGCTCAAAGGGATAATTATTAGCCTTTTCGGATAAGCCCATTTTTTCTAATAGGGAAAGGGCGTTTTGCTCAGCAGTCTTTCTATCCTGTTTTAAAACATGAATAGGTGCATCCATAACGTTTTTTATAACGCTAAAATGAGGGAAAAGATTAAAGCTTTGAAAAACAAGCCCGATATTGAGCCTTATTTTTCTCAAAAGCTCATTATCCGAGTAAATTACCTTGCCATTTTCGCTGCTATCAATCATTCTATCGCCGCAAACTTCAATTTGCCCTTTATCAATTCTTTCAAGCTGATTGATACAGCGAAGAAGAGTTGATTTTCCCGAGCCTGAGGGGCCGATAATAGCAAGGACCTCACCTTTTTTTACAGAAAAGGATATATCCTTTATAACGTCAAGCTTACCAAAGCTTTTGTATAGATTATTTACTTTTAAAATAGCCATATTCAATCCTTATTTATAATAATCAAGTTTCTTTTCAAGTCTGCTGAAAATCATCGTTAATACCAAATTCATTAAATAATAAAATACTCCTGCTATAACTATTGGTATGAGTGATTGTCTTGAATTTGCTTGTCCATTTGCATAATAAAACATTTCTGTAACGCTGATTGTAGTAGCAAGGGCAGTATCTTTGATTAAGGTTATTACTTCATTTGAAGAGGCGGGTAAAATTCTTTTAATAACCTGAGGCAGAATAATTCTGAAAAAAGTTTGATTTTTTGTGTAGCCAAGAGATGCGGCAGCCTCATGTTGCCCTATTGGAATGGATTCTATTCCTCCACGAAAAATTTCTGCAAAATATGCGGCATAGTTTAAAACAAAGGCAACTAGTGCAGCATTAAATGCTTTTGGAGTTTTAATTTCAAATAAAAAGTAAGGCCCGAAATAAATAAAGATAAGCTGTAACATAAGGGGAGTGCCCCTCATCACTGATATGTAGAAATTCAGTACAGCTCTAAGTATTTTAATTTTCGATAATTTACCAATTGCAATAATTATAGCAAGTGGTATGGATAAAATTAAAGTAAGTGAAAAAAGGCTAAGTGTCGTGCCTAAGCCTTCTAACAATAATTTAGAAATTTTTAATAAATCTTCACCAGTCATAAACACTTCTCATCATATATTATTTTAATTAATTAAAGCAATACTATGCTACTTAGTTATCAAATTATTATAGTAGAACAATATCACATTAATATTATAAAACAAACCGTGAAGAAAATCAAGTCAAACTTCACGGTTTTATTTATTTTGTCTATTTTGTTTTAAATAGTTTTATTTCTATTATGGAATAGTTGTAATATCTTCACCGAACCATTTTTTAGAAATTTCCTCTGCTGTACCATCTGCCTTTATTTCGGATAGAATTTTTTGCACCTCATCACGTAGAGAAGTATCGCCTTTTCTAAAGCCAATAGCATATTCCTCGTCAGCTAAAGCACCATCGGAAAGAATTTTAAAATCCTTATTATTGCTTGTTATATAGTATTCAGCGAAAACCTCATCTATAAACAAGCTGTCAATTCCACCGGCTTCAAGAGTCATAAAGCCCTTAAGATTATCTTCAAACCCTGTTATGCTCTTTGCATCATCATTAAAAGTGCTTTCTTCAAGAATTCCGTGTGCAGTAGAACCATTTTGTACACCAATAACCTTGTCTTTAAGCTCAGCTGAGCTGTTTATTCCTGATGAGTTAGTTACGACTAAAACCATTCTATTCTTCATATACGGCTCGGATAAAAGCATTTTTTCACGACGCTCATCATTTATGGACATACCATTCCATACGCAATCAATATTTCCGCTGTTAAGTTGAGAAATATTAGTTGACCACACAATAGGCTTTAGCTCAAGCTCAACACCCATTCTTTTAGTAACTTCCTTGGCTAAATCAATGTCGAATCCAATTATTTCACCGTTTTCATCTTGAAAACCCATAGGGGGGAAGCCACTGTCTAAGCCAAGTACTAATTTTCCGCTATCCTTGACCTTTTGCAGGGAATCATCACTTCCCGAAGAATTATTGTCAGAGGAGCAAGCAGTAGCGGTAGTAATTATCATTAAAGCTGATAAAAAAGCTGTAAGTATTTTNTTCATTAAATTATTCCTCCAAGTTGTTTGAATTGTTTAGTTTAATAATATGATACTATGATAATACACTAATGCTTTAANAAAGTAAAGGGGTAATTCAAAATTTCAGAAGTTTGCTATATTTTTTTGTATAATCATATAAAAAAACTGTAATTTTTGACGAAGTTTGATACAATATATTGTAATAGATGCATATGATTTGTTATATATTATTTGCTGATAAATTCATAAAATGTTAAACTTAAAGGGCGTAAATAATATTAATTTAAACAAATTTTGCTCTGCCATTGACAAAACTTAAAAAAATATTTATACTTAAATTGTATAGAAATTAAGAAAGGTATTCTTATGGAAAGATATAGAGAAATTGAAAGAAGTATTATAAAAAAATATCATAAAAATATATGGTGTAAATTTGTTGAGGGCGTAAAGGAATATAAGCTTGTGAATGAGGGGGATAAAATTGCTGTTTGCATTTCCGGCGGAAAGGATTCTATGCTTATGGCAAAGTGCCTTCAAGAGCTTAAAAGGCATGGGAAGTATAATTTTGAGCTTGAATTTATGGTTATGGACCCTGGTTACAATACGATTAATCGTCAAAAAATCGAGGAAAATGCAGAAATATTAAATATTCCTATAAAAATATTTGAAACGGATATTTTTGATGTGGTTTTCGATATAGAAAAAAATCCTTGCTATCTTTGTGCGAGAATGAGACGTGGACATTTATACAAGCAGGCACAGGATCTTGGGTGTAATAAAATTGCACTTGGGCATCACTTTGATGATGTTATCGAAACAATATTAATGGGTATGTTTTACGGCGGGCAGGTTCAGACTATGATGCCTAAAATTCACAGCACAAATTTTGAGGGAATGGAGCTTATTCGACCCATGTATATGGTGAGAGAGGCTGATATTCTTTCGTGGAAAAATTATAATAGCCTTGAGTTTATTCAATGTGCTTGCAGATTTACTGAGAATTGTTTTATTTCAGATGATGATGAAGAGGGCGGCTCAAAGCGTCGGGAAATTAAAATTTTGCTTAAAAAGTTGCGAAAAAAATCACCTCTTATAGATAAAAATATCTTTAGAAGTGTTGAAAATATAAATTTGAATACTATAATTTCATATCAAAAGGATGGAGCAACACACCATTTCTTAGATGAATATGATAAAAAATAGTATTTAATTCAATGAATACGTTTACATCTATATTATAATAGTATATAGGAGGAATTAATTGTGAGTAACGTAACTTATAGGTATATAAAGCAAAATAAAGACATACAGACCTATATAAATCACGCTGATGCTGCACTTAGTTCAATCGGGTATACCGAACATTCAAATGCTCATGTTGAAAAGGCAGCAGAATCTGCGTACTATATTCTTAGTACCTTAGGTTATCCTGAAAGAATTTGCGAGCTTGCACAAATAGCAGCTTATATGCATGATATAGGCAATGTTATAAACAGAGTTGATCATGCTCAAAGCGGTGCAATAATGGCATTTCGACTTTTGGATAAAATGGGTATGCCGGCTGAGGAAATTGCTTTAATAATTTCTGCTATTGGAAATCATGATGAGCATACTGCTACACCTGTGAATCCCATTGCTGCCGCTGTAATATTAGCTGATAAAACAGATGTTAGACGCTCAAGAGTACGAGCGGTAAATGGAAAGGATTTTGACAATAGCTTTTTAGCCAAGGATATACACGACAGAGTCAATTATGCTGTTGAAAAATCATCAATTTATTTTACTAACGATAATTCAGTGCTTGTTCTGGACTTGACAATTGATTTAAGGATAAGTCCTGTAATGGAGTATTTCGAGATTTTCTTGAGTAGAATGATTTTATGCAGACGAGCGGCACAAGCNTTGAATATTAAATTTGAGCTAATAATCAATAATTCTAAAATTTTATAATTACGCATAGAAATAGTTAAGCTTTTAAAGGCTTGACTATTTTTTTGTTATCCTAATTTTTATTAAACCATATTGAAAATAATTACATAAAGGTTTCTTAATAGTTACAGCTGAAAAGTTCTGTAATCAATTTGTAATATCTTGATTGTTTATTTTTTCATATGTATCGGTTTACATTTAATTTCATATGTGCAATGTGACGAAATGCATCAACAGGTACTTGACACTTTGGGAAAATTATTGTACAGTTAGGGCGTGGGAAGTATCAAATTTAGGAACAGAGCCTAGATGTAATTGCTATATATTACATATTTTATTTTTCATTTGTGTTAAATGCTTATTTTTAGCATCATATAGTGAAAATTATTGTTCAATCAGTATATGGACAATGATAAATAATTTACATTGTTCCATTGTACATTTTCACTAAATAATTTTGGGTTACTATAACATTAGTGACATATATTAAAACTTTAGTTAATTTGAGGAGGAAGAATATGGCTAAATCTAAAAGGCTATTAGCAGCTATTCTTGCAGGTTTAATGTCTGTGACTGCACTCACAGCTTGTAAACCTGGAGATTCAAGTAGCGGCACTGGTAATAGTACAAAGAGTGATGGTAGTAAAGATGATACTAACAACACCGCTGAAGAAGGAAAAGTTCTTAATATTTACTGCTGGAATAATGAATTCCAACAAAGAGTTGAGGGCTATGCACAAGATATTATTGACGAATTTGAAAGCAATGGCGGAACAGTAAACTGGATTATCACACCTAATGCTGAAAATGCTTATCAAAACAAGCTTGATGGCGACTTGATGAATCAAGAATACATAGACGCTGATGAGAAAATTGATATTTTCTTGGTTGAGGCTGACTATGCACTTAAGTATGTAAACAGAGGCGTATCGGCTGATGTTAAGGACTTAGGACTTACTGATGATGATATGTCGCAAATGTATGAGTACACCAAGGAAGTAATGACAAGCACAGATGGTAAAATCAAGGGCGTTTCATGGCAGGCTACTCCCGGATTGTTTGCTTATAGACGTGATATAGCTAAGGAAGTCCTTGGCACTGATGAGCCTGATAAGGTTCAGGAAGTTATTTCAGACTGGACAAAGTTTGATGAAACTGCTGCTAAGATGAAGGATAAGGGCTATTTTATGCTAGCTGGTTATGATGATTCTTATAGAACCTTTTCTAACAATGTTTCTAGTAAATGGGTAGATGATTCTAACGCAATCGTTATTGACGATGCTATTAAGCAGTGGGTAGATCAGACTAAGACTTACACAGACAAGGGCTATAACAATAAGGCTTCTCTATGGTCTGATGAGTGGGCAAAGGAACAGAGCCCTGAAGGCAAGACCTTTGGCTTCTTCTACTCAACATGGGGAATTGACTTTACACTTCTTGGAAACTCCTTGGCAACAGCTGAAGAGGATGGAGGAAAATTAGAAAAGGGTAATGGATTGTATGGCGAATGGGCTGTTACATACGGACCACAGAGCTACTTCTGGGGTGGTACATGGATCTGTGCGTATTCCCAGACAGATAACAAGGAAGTTATCGCTAAGCTTATGAAGAGACTTACATGTGATGGCGAAACAGCGAAGAAGATTACTGAAGGAACTCAGGACTTTACTAACAATGTAGCTGCTATGGAAGAGCTAGCTAACTCAGATTTCCAATCAGCATTCCTAGGCGGACAAAATCATCTTAAGTTATTTGCTGAGGTTGCTAAGAACATTAAGATGGATAAGACAACAGCTTATGACCAAGGCTTGAACGAGAGCTTCCAAGGTGCTATGAAGGATTATTTCAATCCAGATAGTAAAGATGTAGATACTTATGAAAAGGCACTTGAAAACTTCTATGAAAAGGCTTTGGCTAAGTATCCAGACCTTAAAAAACCCGCTTAATTCATAATTATTACTGCAAGCAGCGGATAGATATTATCCGTTGCTTGTTTTAAATAAGACTTGCTTTTATAAAGTGAGCTTATTAAACAAAGCGAATTAGGAATCGTTTTGAAATGAGCCTATGAGCTTATATTAATGGAAGGTGGATAGGAAATGGCTTTTGGCAAAGCTAAAAGAAAGTCGAAAATGGTCAGCTATGCGAAGTGGGGATATATTTTTCTTATACCTTTTGTAGNTGCNTTTATCGTTTTTCAATTATACCCATTATTTACAACGTTTTATTATAGCTTTTTTGAATATTTTAAGCCACAGGTTAGTGATACTTTTGTAGGACCTAATTTTGTGGGACTAGAGAATTATAAAACATTATTTACTAATTCTAAAATATTAGTGTATCTGAAAAATACTGTTATTATGTGGATACTTGGCTTTATACCACAGATAATTATTTCTTTATTATTTGCGTATTGGTTTACAAATAACCGATTAAACTTGAAAAGAACAGGTATTTTTAAATCGATTATATATATGCCGAACTTGATAATGGCATCAGCCTTTGCTATGCTAATGTTCTCCCTATTTTCAAATTCGGATACAGGCCCTATCAATAGCATTTTAACAATGATGGGATTTTCTCCTATAAGGGCTTTGGATACGGTTGGTGGCACTTGGGGAGTTGTCGCTTTGATGAACTTTATGATGTGGTTTGGAAATACTACAATTTTGCTAATGGCGGCTATGATGGGATTAAATTATTCCTTGATTGAGGCAGCTGAAATTGATGGTGCATCGCAACTGCAGATTTTCTTTAAAATTACACTCCCTTTAATTAAGCCGGTCTTGATTTATGTGCTTATTACTTCACTTATTGGCGGATTGCAAATGTTTGATGTGCCGCAGATTCTTACTAATGGTAAGGGTTCGCCTAATAACTCAGCTATGACTGTAATAATGTATCTAAACTTAAATCTTACTTCAAGAAATTATGGTGTGGCTGGTGCTATTTCTGTATTTATGTTTGTAATATGCTCTGTATTTAGCTTGATTGTTTATTACTTTTTCAGTAGAAACAGTGCATCGAGCAGCTTAAGGAAGAAGGTGTAGTGATGAAAGGACATTTAGTAAAGGAAAGTATGTCATTAAAGCTATGGCGTGCTGTCAGCTATATTGTATTAATATTTTTTTCACTGCTGTGCTTGTTCTTTTTCTTTATGCTGATAATAAATTCTACACGTTCACATTATCAGATTCAGCAGGGATTTGATTTTTTACCCGGAAGCAACTTTATAAGTAATTTTAAAAAGGTATTATCCGAGGATCAGTTTCCTATTGGCACAGGATTGCTTAATAGCCTTATAGTTTCTGGATTTACATCTGTTTTAGCGATTTATTTCTCAGCGATGACAGCATATGCAATACATGTGTACAATTTTAAGGGCAAGAAGTTTATGTTTAACTTTATATTACTTATTATGACTGTGCCTACACAGGTTTCTGCACTTGGCTTTGTAGATCTAGTCAATAAAATGGGTATGAGAAATACATTTTATCCTTTGATAATTCCTGCTATTGCTTCGCCGGTTGTATTCTTTTTTATGAAGCAATATATGGACAGCTCGCTGCCCTTGGAAATAATTGAGGCGGCAAGGATAGATGGCTCAGGCGAATTTAGAACCTTTAATCAAATAGTAATGCCTATTATGAAGCCTGCTTTGGCAGTGCAAGCTATCTTTACATTTGTTGGTGCATGGAATAACTACTTCCTGCCCTCATTGATTATTCAGACAAAGGATAAAAAGACTGTGCCGATTTTGATAGCAAACTTAAGGTCTAAGGATTGGGCTTCATTAGATGTTGGCGAGGTTTATATGATGATTACGCTTGCTATTTTGCCTGTAATGATTGTATATTTTTCTTTATCAAAGTTTATTATTGCAGGTGTTGCACTTGGCGGTGTAAAAGAATAGCAGAGGATTTTTAAAATAGATTTTTTCATTTGTTATATATCCTTTTATAAGAAAAAGCATTTCCTTTTGGAGTGCTTTTTCTTTTTATTTAGTGATTTGTACCAAAAATTCTTTTTTATCATTGTGAAATTTATTCATTGGTTAGAATGATATAAAATTTCTTTAAAACACTTGATATATGTTTCAAATTCGTGTAAAATATTATTATAATAATTTAAAAGAGTGGGATTATGCTTTTTTTCGATTTTAAAAATTTAAGTAGAAAAATCGGCAGTTCTTGTATTACTGGCGATAAATTTATTGTATGTCTAATTATGTAATAGCTGTATTTGCAGCTATTTTTTATTTTTAAAAACTAAAGGTAAGGAGTTTGTTAATGAAAAAGATTGGCATAGTTATGGGCAGTATAAGTGACTTTGACGTAGTGAAAAAAGCCTTTTCTGTTTTAAAAGACTTTGGGGTTGAGTATGAGGCTCATGTTATATCGGCTCATAGGACACCCGAAAAAGCAGCTGATTTTGCGAAAAATGCAAAATCCAATGGATTTGGTGCGATAATTGCAGCTGCTGGAAAAGCAGCACATCTAGCAGGTGCTATTGCTGCAAATACCCCTTTGCCTGTGATAGGTATTCCTATAAAATCCAGTGCTTTAGATGGCATGGATGCTCTGTTAGCCACTGTGCAGATGCCCGCAGGAATTCCTGTTGCAACAGTTGCTATTAATGGCGCTGAAAATGCCGCACATTTAGCTGTTCAAATTCTGGCATTGGAAGATGAAAAGCTGTACAATAAGCTATTGGATTTCAGAAAAAAACAGACTCAAAATGCAGTGGATGCAGATAATAAATTACAAGAAATGTTATAGTAGAAAGGACGTTTTACATGAGAAAGCTTGAACAAGTGTATGAAGGAAAAGCAAAAAAAGTTTTTAAAACAGATGACCCTGAAAAGTTCATTGTAGATTATAAGGACGATGCAACGGCAGGAAATGGTGCTAAAAAAGGTACTATTCATGATAAGGGCATTATTAACAATCGTGTAACAAATCATCTAATGAAATTACTTGAAAAGCAGGGTGTTCCCACTCATTTGGTAGAGGAAATATCCGATCGTGAAACCATTGTAAAAAAGGTTTCGATTATTCCTTTGGAGGTTATCGTCAGAAATATTGCGGCGGGTTCTTTATCAAAAAGACTTGGCTTGCCAGAGGGAACAAAGCTTAATAAGACTGTTCTTGAATACTGCTATAAGGATGATGCTTTGGGTGACCCTATGATTAATGATTATCATATTTTTGCTCTTGATATTGCTACAAAGGAAGAGCTTGACCTCATTGCTGAGTATTCATTTAAGGTAAATGAAATTCTCACTGCTTATTTAAAGGATTTGGGTATTGAGCTAATTGACTTTAAGCTTGAATATGGTAAGACAAGTGACGGAAAAATTATTTTAGCTGATGAAATTTCACCTGATACTTGTAGATTTTGGGATAGTAAAACCGGTGAAAAGCTAGATAAGGATCGTTTCCGTAGAGATATGGGCGGAGAAGAAGATGCCTACAAGGAAATTTTAAGACGTCTGATTGGTGAATAATATCTAATATTTTTGAAATAATTGGGAAAAACAATAAAAACAATTTATTGAAAAGGAATAGTATGTTTAATTCTCTTCATGAAGAATGTGGTGTTTTTGGAATTTATACAAACAAAAAGACAGATATAGCCACTTCCACTTATTTTGCTTTATATGCACTTCAGCATCGAGGACAGGAAAACTGCGGCATTGTAGTAAATGATGATGGAGTTTTCAGTGATTATCGTGATGTTGGACTTGTTAATGAAGTCTTTAATAGTGAAGTTTTGCAAAGGCTTGGTAAGGGAAGGATTTCACTAGGCCATGTGAGATATTCTACAACGGGAAACAGCAGCAAGGCTAATTCTCAGCCCTTGCTTGTTCGCCATATTAAAGGACCTATGGCTATTGCTCATAATGGCAATTTAATTAATGCTAATGAGCTAAGACTGGAATTTGAAATGAATGGAGGGATATTCCATACGACAAATGATACGGAGGTTATTTCATACGCTATTACTGAGCAAAGGCTGAAGAGCAAGTCAATTGAGGAAGCAGTAGAAAGAGCAATGTACAAAATAAAAGGTGCATATTCCTTGGCTGTTATGTCACCTCAAAAACTTATTGCTGCAAGAGATCCTAATGGATTTAGGCCTTTATGCATAGGCACATTGCCTGAGGGCGGATATGTTATTGCATCTGAAACTTGTGCTTTAGATAGTATTGGTGCAATGTTTTTAAGGGATGTTGCGCCGGGTGAGATTGTTGTCATTGATAAAAATGGATTAAGATCCATTAATACGCATTGCTCTAGCTATGAAAATACTAGCCTTTGTGTTTTTGAGTTTGTATATTTTGCTAGACCGGATTCAGTTATTGCAGGTTCTAGTGTGCATGAGGCAAGGATAAGAGCGGGAAAATTTTTAGCTAAGGAGCATCCCGTTGATGCTGATGTAGTTATCGGTGTGCCTGATAGTGGACTTGATGCTGCTTTGGGTTTTGCTCAGGAAAGTGGTATTCCTTATGAAATAGGTTTTGTAAAAAATCGTTATGTCGGAAGGACTTTTATTCAGCCTTCACAAGGAATGAGAGAAAATTCCGTAAAAATTAAGCTTAATGTAGTTGCTGAAGTGGTTAGAGGTAAAAAGGTTGTGCTTATTGACGATAGTATTGTAAGAGGTACTACAAGCGGCAATATTGTTCAGCTTATAAAAAATGCCGGTGCTACTGAGGTGCATATGAGGATTTCCTCACCGCCTTTTATCAGTGAATGTTATTTTGGTACGGATATAGATGATAAGGACAAGCTTATTGCTAATCATAAAAGCGTAGAGGAAATAGCGCAGCATATTAGTGTTGATTCCTTAGGATATTTAAGCATTGATGGTATTAAGAAAATTGCTAAAAATGCACAGTGCAAATTTTGTGTGGGCTGTTTTACGGGAGAATATCCGGTAAATGTTCCTGAAAAAATCGAAAAGGATAAGTTTGAGAGTAAGATTCCTTACGTATGTGACGGTGATGAAGAATGCATGGAGGTTTACGGTAAAAACATAGTTAAATCAAAATAAGTATTTTAATATAATTTTAATCATCTTGAATTCATCTTGTTAATGACATAATATATCAAGTGGCAAGGAAAGGGAGTANAGTGTGAAAAGTTTTAGCGAGAGTTATAAAAATGCAGGCGTTGATGTTACCGCAGGATATGAATCAGTAAAATTGATGAAGGAGCATGTTGAAAGGACAAGAACAAAGGGAGTACTATCGGGTCTTGGTGGATTTGGTGGTATGTTTGAGCTGCCCCAAGGATATAAAAATCCCGTGCTTGTCAGTGGTACTGATGGCGTAGGCACAAAGCTAAAGCTGGCTTTTCTTATGAACAAACATGATACCATTGGTATAGATGCTGTTGCAATGTGCGTAAATGATATTGTTTGTGCAGGTGCAAAGCCATTGTTCTTTTTGGATTATATTGCAGTCGGTAAGAATTATCCCGAGCAGGTGGCTCAAATCGTAAAGGGGATTGCTGATGGCTGTCAGATGTCTGGTTGTGCCTTAATAGGAGGAGAAACAGCAGAAATGCCGGGCTTTTATCCTGTCGGTGAATATGATGTAGCGGGCTATGCGACAGGAATAGTTGAGAAAAGTAAAATTCTTGACAGCGCTAATGTTAGAGCAGGTGATATTGTATTAGGACTTGCCTCTAGTGGAGTACATTCCAATGGATTTTCCCTTGTGAGAAAGGTATTTAATCTTAGTGAAGATGTTGCTAACAGGCATATTGATGAACTAGGGGGTACTATTGGTCAAGCTTTGCTTGAACCAACAAAAATTTATGTAAAATCTGTACTTGCTTTACTTGAAAAGGTAGAAGTTAAGTCGATTTCTCATATAACAGGGGGCGGCTTTTATGAGAATATTCCTCGTGCATTGCCTGATGATTTAACTGCTAAAATTGACTTATCAAGCTTTGAAATACCTGAAATATTTAAGCTTATTTCATCGACGGGGAGAATATCTCAAAGAGATATGTTTAATACCTTTAATATGGGTATTGGAATGGTGATTGTTGTTTCTAAGGATGAAGCGGATACAGCTCTTTCTGTGCTTAATTCTTGTGGTGAAGATGCGAGGATAATAGGCGAAATAATTTCCTCTGATGAGGGTGTAATTATAGAATAAATGAATAATGCGGGATGTGATGAATTTACATTCCGCAAAAGCATAGGTGTGGTATGAAAAAACGTATAGGTGTTTTGGTTTCGGGGTCCGGCACTAATCTTCAGGCTTTGATAGACGCACAGGAAAAGATTATAAAAAGCGGTGAAATAGTGCTTGTGATTTCATCGAAAAATGATGCTTTTGCATTAAAAAGGGCTGAAAAGGCTGGTATAAATACAACTGTTCTTGCCAGAAAGGATTATTGCGATTCTCATCAGTATAGCTTAGCTTTGCTTGGGGAACTGAAGAAGAATAATCTTGATGTTATTGTTTTAGCCGGCTTTATGTCAGTGCTTGATGAATGTATTCCAAGAGCCTTTGAAAATAGGATTATTAACGTTCATCCTTCGCTTATTCCTTCCTTTTGCGGCGAGGGAATGTATGGCTTAAATGTGCATAGGGCGGCTCTTGACTATGGCGTAAAGATAACAGGTGCTACTGTGCATTATGTAAATGAAATTGTTGACGGTGGAAAAATCATTTTTCAAAAAGCGGTTGAGGTGCTTGAAAATGATACACCTGAAAGCTTGCAAAAGCGGGTGATGGAACAGGCTGAGTGGATTATACTTCCACAGGCTGTGGAAAAGGTATGTAGTGATTTAATGGAGGATAAATGTATGGATGAAAAGGAAAAAAAGCTTACGGATGCTGAAATTTATGAAAAGTTTATAAAAAACAGCGATTTTAAAGATGTGGAGCTTGTAGGCAGATGCTGTGTTGATTGTGCGATTGATGATATTGCTGATATTGATGATTCAGAAGAAGATATTAATAGCANCAAGATAAAGAGCGATAAGTAATAACGGAGGAGATATGAAAACCCAAAGCTTTAATGAGTTGCTAAAGAATAATGCTTATCCCGGCAGAGGAATATTAATAGGTCTTACTCATGATGGGAAAAAAGCAGTTTGTGTTTATTTTATAATGGGCAGGAGTGAAAATTCACGCAATAGAATTTTCAGTATAACTGATGACGGAATAAAGACTCAGGCCTTTGAGCCTGAAAAGCTCTCCGACCCTTCACTTGTTATTTATAATCCTGTAAGAACCTTTGATAAAAATATAATAGTTACTAACGGTGACCAAACGGATACTATTTGTGACTTTTTGCATAATGGAGGAANCTTTGAGGAAGCTTTGAGGACTAGAAGGTTTGAGCCTGACCCACCTATATTNACTCCAAGAATCTCTGGTATTATGAGCTTTGAAAAAAGGTTTGAGTACAAGCTGTCTATTCTTAAAAGCGAGGGCGAGGGAGAAACTTGTCTAAGATTTTTTTATGAATATAATATTCCTATTAAAGCAAAAGGACATTTTATTCACACATATAAATGTGATGGGGATCCTGTTCCAAGCTTTGAGGGAGAGCCTGTATGCATTGAAATCCCAGAAATAGACAGCTTAGAGAAATATGCCGAGCGTATTTTTCATTCAATAAATAATGATAATAAGGTATCTTTATATGCTTCTTTAATTGATATAGAAAGCTTTGAGTCGGAAAATATTATTATCAATAAAAATGGTGGAGGTATAGAAAAATGGCAAAGGAATTAATGCTTAAATACGGATGTAATCCTAATCAAAAGCCTGCTAGAATTTTTTCGGAAAGGGAATTGCCCATAGAAGTGCTTAGCGGCAATCCGGGGTACATAAATTTGCTTGATGCTTTTAATGCTTATCAGCTTGTAAAAGAGCTTAAGGAGGCTACTTCATTGCCTGCGGCTACTTCATTTAAGCATGTTTCTCCTGCCGGTGCTGCTTTAGGCTTGCCATTAAATGATACTTTGAGAAAAATATATTGGGTTGAAGATGATGCCCAGCTTTCACCTTTAGCCTGTGCCTATGCAAGAGCAAGAGGCGCTGACAGAATGTCTTCTTTCGGGGATTTTATTGCATTATCCGATACTTGTGATGAAAGCACAGCCTTGCTTATTAAGCATGAAATATCAGATGGAGTGATTGCTCCTAATTATACACAGGGTGCTTTGGAAATTCTTAAATCAAAGAGAAAAGGCAACTATAATATTATTAAAATCGATGAAAATTATGTTCCCGATGAGATTGAGCATAAGCAGGTTTTTGGCATTACCTTTGAGCAAGGAAGAAANAACCTNAAAATTAATAAACAGCTTATTAGTAATATAGTAACTGAAAATAAGGAGATTCCTGAAAATGCTATGAATGATTTGCTGCTTTCATTGATTACTTTAAAATACACGCAGTCAAATTCTGTTTGTTATGTAAAGGANGGNCAAGCTATTGGAATAGGCGCAGGTCAGCAAAGNAGAATCCATTGTACACGTCTTGCAGGTCAAAAGGCTGATAACTGGTATTTAAGGCAGGCACCAAAGGTGCTTGATTTGAAATTCAGAGAGGATATTTCCCGTCCTAATAGGGATAATGCAATTGATGTATATATTTCTGATGATTATATGGACGTGCTTGCTGATGGTATCTGGGAAACAGTATTTTCTGAAAAGCCTGAAGTATTTACCAAAGAGGAAAAGCGTGAATGGCTATCTACATTTAACAATGTTAGCCTTGGCTCTGATGCATTTTTCCCGTTTTCGGATAATATTGACCGAGCAGTNAAATCCGGAGTAAAATACATTGTACAGCCNGGAGGCTCTATCCGAGATGATTTAGTTATTGATGCTTGCAATAAATACGGAATCTCCATGGCATTTACTGGTATTAGGCTGTTTCATCATTAAGGATATGTAAAAGGAGCTGTATGAAAATAAGAGAAAAATANCCCGAGCTTGAAGGCTATATTTTTTCAAAACCTTATGTGACNTATGACTTTAAGGAAGAGTGGGGCTGGGACAGGTATAAGGTTGGCGGGAAAATGTTTGCTGCTTTTTGTGGCGACAATGGAGAAAACCCCCTTATTACCATAAAATGCACGCCGGCAACAAATCTTGTGCTGAGAAATCAATATTCACCCGATATTAAAGAGGGATATTATATGAATAAAACTCATTGGAGCAGTATCGAGGTGAGTGGTAGTGTTCCTTTTGAAATAATTAAAAATATGATTGATGAAGGATATTCTCTTATTTATAATTCTTTAACCAAGAAGGTAAAAGCTGAATTGGAGGACAAATTATGAAAATACTTGTAGTAGGCAGCGGTGGAAGAGAGCATGCTATTATTCGTTCGCTCAGCCAATCAAAAAGAGTTGAAAAAATATACTGTACCCCCGGAAATGGTGGAATATCAGCTCTAGCAGAGTGCTTTGATGTAAAGGCAACAGATATTGAGGGAATGAAAAAGCTTGCTAAACAATTAGCTGTTGATTATGTTTTTGTAGCACCNGATGACCCTCTTGCCATGGGAATGGTAGATGAGCTGAACAAGGATGGAATTAAAACCTTTGGTCCTAGGGCAAATGCTGCAATCATAGAGAGCAGTAAGGTTTTTTCAAAGGCATTAATGAAAAAATATGGTATCCCAACAGCCGACTATGAAATCTTTGAAAGCTACGAAAAGGCTATTGAATATATTAAAGCTAAAAACTCATATCCAATTGTAATAAAAGCTGATGGCCTTGCTTTGGGTAAGGGCGTTATTATTGCTAATGATTTTGAAGAGGCACAGCAGGCTGTAAATTCAATGCTTAATGAGAGAAAATTCGGCGACAGTTCTAAGAAAATTGTTATAGAGGAATTTCTTAGTGGACCTGAGGTTACTGTGCTTGCTTTCACCGATGGTGAAAGTGTAGTGCCTATGGTTTCCTCAATGGACCATAAGAGAGCTTATGATGATGATAAAGGATTGAATACTGGGGGAATGGGTACTATTGCTCCAAATCCTTTTTATACCAAAGAGGTTGAAAAGGAAGCGCTGGAAAAAATATTCATACCTACAATTAATGCTATGAACAAAGAGGGTAGAACTTTTAGAGGTTGTCTATATTTTGGTCTTATGATTACTCCACAAGGGGTTAAGGTAATTGAATACAACGCTCGCTTTGGCGACCCAGAGGCACAGGTTGTCCTACCCATGCTTAAAACTGATTTAGTTGAGATAATGGAGGCTATCTGGAAAAAGAGATTAAAAGATATAGATGTGCAATGGCATGATGGCGCTTGTGCTTGTGTAGTTTTGGCAAGCGGAGGTTATCCTGAAAAATATCAGACTGGCAAGGAAATTGTCGGCTTTAACTCGGATGGGCAGCTAGATGATTCTTCATCATACGTTTATCATGCGGGAACGGTGAAAGAGGGAAACAAATATCTTACAAACGGCGGCAGGGTACTTGGAGTTACTTGCAGAGCAAGTACTTTATCTGAAAGTGTTGAAGCAGCATATANGGCTTGTGAGAGAATNAAGTTTGAAAAAATGCATTTTAGAAAAGATATTGGCAAAAAAGCATTATAAACCTTTTTTAATAAAATGATTTTCGAACAACATTTTATTTTTTATATTTAGATTTTGTTTATTTTTTGTAAAAAGCTTGATTTTTAGTTTTTATTGTGCTAAGATAAATGTGGCAATCATTTCTGATTTATATATTTTTATTTATGATTTGGAGAAAGGATGTAATCATGGCAAATAAAAAAGAAGTAGTCAAAAAGAGTGAAGGCATGACTGTAAGTGGTGAGAAGGCACAAAAGCCATCTGTTAAAAAGGCTGTTGCAAAAACAGCACCAAGGAAAAGGGAATTAAAGCCTCTTGACTTTCATTCTGCTGTTGAGTTTGTGAGAAAATCTATTAAACAGACCTCAGTTAAAAAAATTACTGATAAAATATCAGCAGAAGTCACTTTAACAGGTGATGCCGCAGGGATTTTCTACATAGAGATTATCGATGGGNCAGTGGCAGTTGAGCCTTATGATTATGTGGATAAGGATATTGTGGTTATGCTTGATTCACAGTCACTTGAGCTTGTCAGAGCCAAGCAGGCAAGCTTTTTAGAGCTTTTTAACAAAGGGAAAGTTCATGTATATGGTGATGTGGCAAAGGCTGTTAAGCTTTTGAGCGTTTTAAAATAATTTAAATATCAATTCTTATATAGGTGTTCCGTGTGAATGTAATTTTTTGCACGGAACGAGTGCTTTTATTTGTTAAATTTATATAAAAAATCGATTAAAATATTTTTATGTTGAATAATTTGACGAAAAGAAAAATTTTTTAAAAAAACAAGCTTAATGCCCCTTGACAAAAGAAAAAAACAAGTATATAATAATACAATGTATCATAATGGATATATATGCGTTATGTCAATCGGTCAAGGATGTGGAAAATTTGCCTTTTCTGTTGAATTGCAGCATATTCAGCTTATCAGCTTGTTTAAAATTATATAGCAGTAGTTGGGGTATTCCAAAATTAAAATAGGAATGTCCTGACTTTTCGACTTTAATTTTACCGGATAAGCTGTCTGTTAATATTTATTTGCTTTATAAATAATTTGTTTTATAGATTATTATATAAAGTATTACCCGAAAATGTCCATAATATTTAAGGAGTGAACCTGTTGATGGTGAATGTCAAGCCTGTAACATTGGGTAAAACCACTAGAATGAGCTTTGCTAAAATAAACGAAGTTCTGGAAATGCCCAATCTGATTGAAGTTCAGAAAAATTCGTACAAATGGTTTATTGAGGAGGGTATTAAGGAAGTATTTAATGATGTAGCATCTATTACTGATGCTAATGGCAAATATGTTTTATCCTTTACGGGATACCGTATTGATGAAAACCCTAAATACTCCATCGAGGAGTGTAAAGAAAGAGATGCAACTTATTCTGCCCCGTTGAGAGTAACTGCAAGGCTTCTCAATCAGGAAACCGGCGAGTATATCGACAATGAAATTTTTATGGGAGATTTCCCAGTGATGACGGATACAGGTACTTTTGTTATCAACGGTGCTGAGCGTGTAATCGTATCACAGCTTGTGCGATCTCCTGGCGTTTATTACGGTTTTGATTATGATAAGACAGGTAAAAAACTGTTTAAGACCACTGTTATACCTAATCGTGGTGCATGGCTGGAATACGAGATGGACTCAAATGATGTCGTGTATGTCAGGATTGATAAAAACAGGAAAATACCAATCACTACATTTTTAAGAGCGATTGGCATCTGTACTGATCAGGATTTAAAGGATATGTTCGGTGAAGATGTCCGTATTGTCGAAACTATTGAGCAAAAGGATGTTACTAAAAATACTGAAGAGGCTTTGCTTGAGGTATATAAAAAGCTGCGTCCGGGTGAATTGCCTACAATAGAATCGGCTCAGAATCATCTAAATAATTTGTTTTTTGATGCAAGACGTTATGACTTATCCCGTTTTGGACGTTATAAATATAATAAAAAGCTAGGAATAGCAGGCAGAATAGCTGGGCATAAGGCAGCCCAAGCTATAATTAATCCTCTTACCGGTGAAATAATGGCTGAAGAGGGTGCGGAAATCAATAATGAGCTTGCTAATAAGATTCAAGATGCCGGCGTAATGGAAGCTATGGTTTACGTTGAAGAAAAGGCTGTCAAGGTTGTTGGCAACGGAATGGTAAACCTAGATGATTTCATAGATATTGATGACCCTAAGGAGCTTGGTATCAATGAAAAGGTAAGCTTTAGGGTGCTTAAGACAATACTTGAAAACGCTCCTTCAGATGAGGTTAAAAGAGTTGTCATGGAAAAGGCAAGCGACCTTGTACCTATGTACATTACTCTTGATGATATTTTTGCAAGTATCAGTTATTTTATAAATTTGTGTGATGGCGTTGGCGTTATTGATGATATTGATCATTTGGGAAACCGTCGTATAAGAAGCGNCGGTGAGCTTTTGCAAAATCAATTTAGAATTGGCTTTGCAAGAATGNAACGTGTTATCCGTGAAAGAATGGGACTTCAAGCACAGGATCAGGAGAGAATTTCTCCGTCTTCACTTGTAAATATTCGTCCTGTTGTAGCGTCGATTAAAGAGTTTTTTGGCTCTTCGCCTCTTTCACAGTTCATGGATCAGAACAATCCTTTAGCAGAGCTTACTCATAAGCGTAGGCTATCTGCACTTGGCCCCGGTGGTCTTTCACGTGATAGGGCTGGCTTTGAGGTTCGTGATGTTCACTATTCTCACTATGGAAGAATGTGTCCGATAGAAACCCCTGAAGGACCGAATATCGGCTTGATATCATATCTTGCTACTTTTGCAAGGATTAATGAATACGGATTTATCGAAGCACCTTATAGAAAGGTTGATAAGGCGACAGGAAAGGTTCTTGACGAGGTTGTATATATGACTGCTGATGTTGAGGATATTTATGTTGTTGCACAGGCTAATGAAGAGCTTGATGAAAATGGATGCTTTGCACGTCCTAGAGTAAATGCAAGATATCAGGATCTTATTCTTGAAGTAGAGCGTGAACAGGTAGAGTATATGGACGTTTCACCTAAAATGGTGGTTTCCGTAGCTACTGCAATGATTCCCTTTTTAGAGAATGATGATGCTAACCGTGCCCTTATGGGTGCAAATATGCAGCGTCAGGCTGTTCCTTTGATGATTACAGATAATCCGATTATCGGTACTGGTATGGAGTATAAGGCTGCTATTGATTCNGGTGTTGTTGTTCTTTCTAAGGCTGACGGACGAGTTTCTAGGGTTTCTGCTGATGAAATTGTAGTAGTTGATGAAAAAGGCGTGGAGCATAAGCACCGTTTGATTAAATTTAAGAGGTCAAACCAAGGTACTTGTATTAATCAAAAGCCAATTGTAAGTAAGGGCGACAAGGTTAAAAAGGGTNCTGTTATAGCTGATGGCCCAGCTACTAAGGATGGTGAGATCTCACTAGGTAAAAATGCACTTATAGGCTTTATGACTTGGGAAGGTTATAACTATGAGGACGCTGTTTTAATCAATGAAAAGCTAGTTTATGATGATGTATTTACCTCAATTCATATAGAAGAGTACGAGCTTGAATGCAGGGATACAAAGCTAGGCCCCGAGGAGATTACAAGAGATATTCCAAACCTTAGTGAAGATGCACTTAAGGACCTTGATGACCGTGGAATTATACGCATAGGTGCAGAGGTTCATTCAGGTGATATACTTGTAGGTAAGGTTACGCCAAAGGGTGAAACGGAGCTTACTGCTGAAGAAAGGCTGCTACGTGCTATCTTCGGTGAAAAGGCAAGGGAAGTACGTGATAATTCCTTGCGTGTTCCTCATGGAGAGGCAGGCATTGTAGTTGACGTTAAAGTGTTTACACGAGAAAATTCCAGTGAGCTTTCTCCGGGAGTAAATGAAGTTGTTCGTTGTTATATTGCTCAGAAAAGGAAAATTTCCGTCGGTGATAAGATGGCGGGTCGTCACGGAAATAAAGGTGTTGTTTCTAGAATATTGCCTCAAGAGGATATGCCTTTTCTAGAAGATGGTACGCCACTTGATATAGTGCTAAATCCTCTTGGAGTTCCTTCACGTATGAATGTTGGTCAGGTATTGGAAGTTCATTTGGGCTATGCTGCAAAGGTTTTAGGATGGAAGGTTATGACACCAGTATTCGATGGCGCACATGAATCCGATATAAGAGCATGCTTGCAAATGGCTGGCATGGGTGAGGATGGAAAGGTTCAGCTAATAGACGGCAGGTCAGGCGAAAAATTTGACAGCCCTGTTACAGTGGGCTATATGTATTATCTTAAGCTTCATCACCTTGTAGATGATAAAATTCACGCACGCTCTACCGGTCCTTACTCATTAGTCACACAGCAGCCTTTAGGCGGAAAGGCACAGTTTGGCGGTCAGAGATTTGGTGAAATGGAGGTTTGGGCGCTTGAGGCTTATGGAGCCGCCTATACTTTGCAAGAAATTCTTACTGTAAAATCAGATGATGTTGTAGGACGTGTAAAAACATATGAGGCTATTGTTAAGGGACAGGAGGTTCCTAAAGCAGGTGTTCCCGAGAGCTTTAAGGTTCTTATAAAGGAATTGCAGTCACTTGGCCTTGATGTTAAAGTTCTTGACGAAAAGCAGGAAGAAATCGACTTAAAGCAGCAATTTGAAGAAGATGAGGATATAGGAATTGCTCCTGTTGATGATGGTTTTGAATACGTTGCAAATGAAGATGAGATTAATGAAGCTTTTTCTATCGAAGATGCTGAAGAGATAGATGACGATGATGATATACTTGATGATGAAGAAGATGTAGAAGACGATTTATTTGACGATGATGAAGCTGATGCTGATTTCGGTATTGATGAGTTAGATAGTACCGATGACTCTGACGAATAAAAAATAGCCTTTACATTTACTGTTTTTGCAATAGAAGTAATGGTTAAACGCTAATTGAAAGTAGAGGTCTGCAAATTGGGATTTAATACATTTGAATCAATTAAAATAGGGCTTGCCTCCCCTGAACAGATTAGGGAATGGTCCTACGGTGCTGTTGAACGCCCGGAAACNATTAATTATAGAACACAAAAGCCTGAGCGTGACGGTCTTTTCTGTGAGAAAATTTTTGGCCCTACTAAGGACTGGGAATGTAATTGCGGTAAATATAAGAGAATCCGTTTTAAAGGCAAAATATGTGAGCGTTGTGGCGTTGAGGTTACACGCAATAAAGTCAGACGTGAGAGAATGGGACATATTGAATTAGCTGCTCCTGTTTCACATATCTGGTATTTTAAAGGAACTCCGTCGAGAATCAGCCAGATGCTTGATATTTCACCGAAAAGACTTGAAGAGGTATTGTATTTTACTAAATATCTTGTTACTGACCCCGGTGAAAATACAATTTTAACAAAAGGACAGCTTTTAACCGAAAAGGAATATGCGGATATGGTAGACCGCTATGATGATGGTTTTAAGGCTGAAATGGGTGCTGAGGCTGTAAAGAAGCTTTTGCAGGAAATAGATGTTGAGGCACTATCAAAGGAGCTTAAGGCTGAATTGGAGGTTACTCAACAGGGACAAAAGCGTGTAAAGCTTTTAAAGCGTCTTGATGTGGTAGAATCATTCAGAATGAGCGGCAACAAGCCAGAATGGATGATTTTAGATGTTGTGCCGGTTATTCCTCCGGATTTGCGTCCTATGGTGCTTTTAGATGGTGGACGTTTTGCTACCTCAGACCTTAATGACCTTTACAGGCGAGTTATCAATAGGAATAATCGTCTTAAGAAAATTATTGAGCTTCGTGCGCCTGAAATAATCATTCGAAACGAAAAAAGAATGTTGCAGGAGGCGGTTGACGCTTTAATCGATAATGGAAGGCATGGCAGGGCTGTTACAGGCTCTTCCAATCGTCCTTTAAAATCGCTTTCCGATATGCTTAAGGGTAAGCAGGGACGATTCCGTCAGAATCTTTTAGGTAAGCGTGTTGACTATTCTGGACGTTCTGTTATAGTGGTAGGTCCTGATTTGAAAATGGATCAGTGCGGTTTGCCAAAGGAAATGGCACTTGAACTGTTTAAACCATTTGTTATGAAGGATTTAGTAGATAAGAAAATAGCAAATAATATTAAAAATGCAAGAAAAATGGTCGAACGTGCCAATGATGCTGTATGGGACTCATTAGAAGGTGTTATTCAGGACCATTATGTTCTGCTTAATCGTGCCCCTACACTCCATAGGCTTGGCATACAGGCATTTAAGCCGATTTTGGTAGAGGGTCGTGCTTTAAAGCTGCACCCACTAGTATGTACGGCTTATAATGCAGACTTTGATGGTGACCAGATGGCAGTGCATTTGCCTTTGTCTAAGGAGGCTCAGGACGAGGCTAAAAACTTGATGCTAGCTGCTAAAAACCTGCTTAAGCCTTCAGATGGTAGACCTGTTGCTGTTCCTACTCAGGATATGGTTTTAGGCTCTTATTATCTCACTCTTTCTAAGAAAGGCGAAAAAGGTGAGGGTAAGGTTTTCCGTGATGCAAATGAAGCGATGATGGCATACACCGACGGCATTATTTCCATTCATGCTGCAATAAAAGTCAGATTTACCAAGGAAATTGGAGATAAGACAGTATCAAAGCTAATTGATACCACTATTGGTAAAATTATATTTAATGAACCAATTCCTCAGGATTTAGGATTTGTAAATAGGAAAGATCCCGAGCATATGCTTGATTTGGAAATTGACTTTAAAGTTAGAAAAACTGAGCTTGGTAAAATATTTGATAGATGCATTAAGACTCATGGTGCTGCTGTTACTGCACAGGTTTTAGATAAGGTAAAGGCTATGGGATTTAAGTATTCTACAAAGGCTGCAATTACTGTTGCTATTACAGATGCTGAAATTCCACCACAGAAGAAGGTTATCCTTGAAGATGCTGAAAATTCAGTCACTGAAGTGAATGAGTATTTCAGGAATGGTATGATTTCAAATCAAGAGCGTAAGGCTAGTGTTCTTAAAATATGGAATAATGCAACGGATAAAGTTTCTGCAAGCCTTACAGAAAATATGAATGAGTATAATCCTATATTTATGATGGCTGATTCAGGAGCACGTGGTTCTAAAAACCAGATTCGCCAGCTTGCTGGTATGATAGGATTAAAGGCTAATACTTCCGGTGAGGCTATTGAGATTCCTATTCGTGCAAACTATCGTGAAGGGCTTAATGTGTTGGAATACTTTATCTCTTCACGTGGTGCTAGAAAGGGACTAGCTGATACAGCTATTCGTACAGCTGACTCTGGTTATCTTACAAGACGTCTTGTAGATGTTTCTCAAGATGTTATTATCAGAATAGATGATTGTCATACTGATGAGGGTATAGAGGTCTATGAGATTAAAGAGGGCAAGGAACTAATTGAGCCTTTAGTCGAAAGACTTGTTGGTAGGTATCTAGTAGACGACTTGCTAGACAAGGACGGAAATGTAGTAATATCTAAGGATAAGCTTATTAATGATGCTGATGCACAAGATATTGTTGATATGGGCATTAAAAAGATAAAAATTCGTTCCGTTCTGGGCTGCAAGGCAAAGCATGGAGTGTGCGCAAAGTGCTATGGCGCATCTTTGGCTAATGGAAACCCTATTACTTTGGGCGAGGCTGTCGGAATTATTGCTGCTCAGTCAATTGGTGAGCCGGGTACGCAGCTTACAATGAGAACGTTCCATACGGGCGGAATCGCAAATGCTGTGGATATTACTCAAGGTTTACCACGTGTTGAGGAGCTGTTTGAGAGCAGAAGGCCAAAGTCCAGTGCTATTATCACAAAGGTGAATGGTACAGTATCCTTTGAGGAAATAAAAAAATCAAGATATATAACGGTTACGCCTAGTGCTGAGGATATTCAAAATGGTGCTGTCGCTGAAAGCTATCCCGCTCCTTTTGGGTATAGCATATGTGTTGAGGAAGGTGATCATGTTACTGCTGGTGACCCTTTGACAAAGGGAAGCATTAATCCTCATGATGTGCTTGCTGTTAAGGGAGAAGAGGCTGTACAAAATTATATTATCGCTGAGGTGCAAAAGGTTTATCGCTTGCAGGGTGTTGATATTAACGATAAGCATATTGAGGTTATTGTACGCCAAATGATGCGTAAGGTAAGAGTGGATAATCCGGGTAGCAGTTATTTATTGCCAGGCTCAATGGTGGATAAAAATGAGCTTGAGGAAATTATTGTTGATTTAAAAAATAGACAGGAGCAGGGCGAGGATGTTGAAATTCCTGAATATGTACCTGTTTTGATGGGTATCACAAAGGCATCTCTTGCAACTGATAGTTTCTTATCGGCTGCATCATTCCAAGAAACAACAAGAGTCCTCACTGAGGCTGCTATTAAGGGCAAGGTTGATCCGCTACTTGGTCTTAAGGAAAATGTTATTATCGGTAAGCTTATTCCAGCAGGTACTGGTATGGATAATCATGAAGATGAGGAATACACTGAGGTTTCTACAATTTAGCTTAATATCTGTGAATATTACTAAATTAACTAGTATATAATTATATCAAACAGCATTTTGTACAAATTTTTTTCTATATTATATTTTGATAGAAAAAAAGTGTTGACAAGTGCTGTTTGTTATTATATAATTATCTAGTGTGTGTATTATTATTTATAATTTTTGTCAATAATAATGTGGCACGAATAATTTTCAAGGAGGTGAAAATATATGCCAACCTTTAACCAGCTAGTTAGAAATGGACGCCATGTTGCTGAAAAGAAGTCAAAATCTCCTGCTTTGCAAAAGTCACTTAATACTCTTACAAAGAGAGAGGTAGACCATTCTTCGCCGCAAAAAAGAGGTGTTTGCACAGCTGTAAGGACTGCGACCCCTAAAAAGCCTAACTCAGCTATGAGAAAGATTGCGAGAGTACGTCTTTCCAATGGATATGAAGTTACTGCTTATATAGGTGGTATAGGCCATAAGCTGCAAGAGCACAGCGTTGTACTAATCAGAGGCGGACGTGTTAAGGATCTCCCCGGTGTGCGTTATCACATTGTAAGAGGCACTCTTGATGCTACTGGAGTTGAAAAGAGAGCTCAGGGAAGAAGTAAATACGGTGCAAAACGTCCAAAAGCTGGTGCTGCGAAGAAATAAGGTTTGACCTTTATGTAAATTTAATGCCACGAATGGTGTGGATTAATATATAAATGAAAGTAAAATTTGCTTTTATATAAAATGTATATTACCATTCATTCGCACGGCGAAAGTTTACGCTTTCGAGTACCTATGATTCTCATTAATTATGAAGGAGGGAAGCAAAGTGCCAAGAAGAGGTAATGTACCCAAGCGTGAAGTACTGCCTGATCCAATGTACGGCTCTGAGCTAGTTACAAGACTGATAAATAATATCATGCTTGACGGAAAAAAAGGTGTAGCTCAAAAAATCGTATATGATGCTTTTCAGATTGTAAATGAAAAGTCGGGCAAGGATGCATTAGAAGCATTTGAATCAGCTTTAGAAAATATAATGCCACAGCTTGAGGTAAAAGCACGCCGTGTAGGTGGTGCAACATATCAGGTTCCATTGGAGGTTCGTCCTGAAAGACGCAGAACATTGGGACTAAGATGGCTGACTTTATTTGCTAGAAAACGTGGAGAAAAGACCATGAAGGAAAGACTGGCAAATGAAATTCTTGACGCNATGAACGGGCAGGGAGCTGCTTGTAAAAAGCGTGAGGATACTCACAAAATGGCTGAGGCTAACAAAGCTTTTGCACATTATCGCTGGTAGTTGCGTTTTAGCTATGCTGATTTCAGCTAGGCTTAAGCGTTTGCGAGTTCAATATTGTGATATTATTTTTAAAAAAGTTTTTTCACAATAAAGATTTACCACAGATGATGATTTTGTTTTTAAAAAACAATTAATTACGATGAAACAAATTAAACATTGCTAGTATATAGCGAGTGTGTAGCACAATTACGGAGGATTTATGGCTAGAGAAGTATCTCTTGAAATGACCCGTAATATTGGTATAATGGCTCACATTGATGCAGGTAAAACTACCACGACTGAGCGTATTCTTTTTTATACAGGTGTAAACCATAAGATAGGCGAAACTCATGACGGTAGTGCAACAATGGACTGGATGGCACAGGAGCAGGAAAGAGGTATTACTATTACTTCTGCTGCTACTACCGCTTTCTGGAAGAAGCACAGAATCAATATTATCGATACTCCGGGGCACGTTGACTTTACAGTTGAGGTTGAACGTTCCTTGAGAGTGCTTGACGGTTCGGTCACGGTTTTCTGCGCTAAGGGCGGAGTTGAGCCACAGTCAGAAACAGTTTGGCGTCAGGCGGATAAATATAAAGTTCCCAGAATGGCTTATGTAAATAAGATGGATATAATGGGAGCAGACTTTTTTAGAGTAGTTGAAATGATGAAGGACAGATTAAAGACTAATGCTGTTCCTATTCAACTGCCGATTGGTGCGGAAAGCACCTTTAAGGGAATTGTAGACCTTATTGAAATGGATGCTGACATCTATTATGATGATCTTGGCAAGGATATGAGAGTCGAAGAAATTCCCGAGGATATGAAGGAAATAGCTGCTGAATACAGAGAAAAGCTCTTAGAAGCAGTAGCAGAGCAGGACGAAGAGCTTATGCTTAAGTTCCTTGATGGTGAGGAAATCACTACCGATGAAATCAAGGCTGTATTAAGNAAAGCAACAATTGATAATACAATTGTTCCTGTTGTTTGCGGTACTTCATACAGAAACAAGGGCGTACAAAAGCTTTTGGATGCAATTGTTGACTTCATGCCTTCACCTGTTGATGTACCTTCAATTAAAGGTACTGATGCTGAAACAGGGGAAGAGATAGTTAGACATTCATCCGATGATGAGCCTTTTTCTGCTCTTGCATTTAAAGTTGCAACAGACCCTTATGTAGGACGTTTGACATTCTTCCGTGTTTATTCGGGTACTGTCAATTCAGGCTCTTCAATCTTAAATGCTACTAAGGGTAAAAAGGAGCGTCTTGGACGTATCCTGTTAATGCATGCAAATCATCGTCAGGATATAGAAACTGTATATGCCGGTGATATTGCGTCAGCAGTTGGACTTAAAAATACAACCACAGGTGACACGCTGTGTGCTGAAGATTCACCCGTTATTCTTGAAACAATGGAATTCCCTGAACCTGTTATTGATCTTGCTATTGAACCAAAGACAAAAGCGGGACAGGAAAAAATGGGTATAGCTTTATCAAAGCTAGCTGAGGAAGACCCTACTTTTAAAACCTATACAAATGTTGAAACAGGCCAGACAATTATTTCTGGAATGGGTGAGCTGCACCTTGAAATTATAGTAGATAGATTGCTGCGTGAATTCAAGGTTGAAGCTAATGTAGGTGCACCACAAGTATCCTATAAGGAAACTATTACCACTGAAGCAGATGTTGATACCAAATATGCACGTCAGTCCGGTGGTAAAGGTCAATACGGTCATGTTAAGCTCAGAATTGAGCCTAATGAGTCTGGTAAAGGCTATGAGTTTATTAACTCAATTGTTGGCGGTGCTATTCCTAAGGAATATATTCCTGCTGTTGATAATGGTATTAAGGGTGCGATGGAAGCGGGCGTACTTGCAGGTTATCCTGTTGTAGACGTAAAGGTTACACTTTATGATGGTTCTTATCATGAAGTAGACTCTTCAGAAATGGCATTTAAAATTGCTGGTTCTATGGCGTTTAAGGAAGCTTGTAGAAAAGCAAATCCTGTTATTCTTGAGCCTATTATGAAGGTTACTGTCATTGTTCCTGAGGATTATATGGGTGATGTTATAGGCGATCTTAACTCACGCAGAGGACAGATTCAGGGCATGGAAGCAAGAAGTGGCGCTCAGCAAATNAATGCATTTGTACCTTTATCNGAAATGTTCGGTTATTCTAATGACTTACGTTCAAAATCACAGGGACGTGGTCANTATGTAATGGAACCAAGTCATTATATTCAGGTTCCAAAATCTATTGCTGAAGCAATTATGAGCAAAAGAAGCAAGTCATAATAAAATTTATAAAAAAGGCTTGTATTTTTGAATCATATCTGTTAAAATTGATATATGAATTACTTTTAAGGAGGAAAATCCAATGGCTAAGGCTAAATTTGAACGTACCAAACCACATATTAATATTGGTACTATCGGTCACGTTGACCACGGTAAAACAACTCTTACAGCAGCTATCACAAAGACACTTGCTCTCAAGGGTCAAGCTCATTATGAGGCATATGATAATATTGATAAGGCACCGGAAGAGAGAGAGCGTGGTATCACAATCAATACTTCACACGTTGAGTATGAAACTGACAAGCGTCACTATGCTCACGTTGACTGCCCAGGACACGCAGACTATATTAAAAATATGATCACAGGTGCAGCACAGATGGATGGAGCTATCCTTGTTGTTGCAGCTACTGATGGTCCTATGGCACAGACAAAAGAGCATATTCTACTTGCACGTCAGGTTGGCGTTCCTTATATCGTAGTATTTATGAATAAGTGCGATGATGTTGATGACGAAGAATTACTTGAGCTTGTTGAAATGGATATTCGTGAAGAGCTTTCTAAGAATGACTTCCCTGGAGATGATGCTCCTGTTATCAAGGGTTCTGCTCTTATGGCACTTGAAGCACCAGATGATATTAANGATCCCGCTTACAAGCCCATTCTTGATTTGATGGATGCTGTTGATGAATTCATTCCTACACCTGATCGTAAGGCTGATCAACCATTCCTTATGCCTGTTGAGGACGTATTTACAATCACAGGTCGTGGAACAGTTGCTACTGGTCGTGTAGAGCGTGGACAGCTCAGAGTTTCCGATGAAATTGAAATCACAGGTTTGACTGAAGAGCCTAAGAAAACTGTTGTTACAGGTATTGAAATGTTCCGTAAGCTTCTTGATTATGCTGAAGCTGGAGATAACATCGGTGCATTGCTCCGTGGTATCCAAAGGACAGATATTGAGCGTGGTCAGGTACTTTGCAAACCAGGTTCAATCCATCCCCACACAAAGTTCACAGGACAGGTTTATGTTCTTAAAAAGGAAGAGGGCGGACGTCATACTCCATTCTTCTCCAACTATCGTCCACAGTTCTTCTTTAGAACAACAGACGTTACTGGTGTTATCGAGCTTCCTGAGGGTGTAGAAATGTGTACTCCTGGTGATAATGTTCTTATTAATGTTGAGCTTATCACACCTATCGCTATTGAAGAGGGTTTACGTTTTGCTATCCGTGAGGGTGGTCGTACAGTAGGTTCTGGCGTTGTTACAGCTGTTGAGGCTTAATAATTATTTAATTCAAGGATTTTAAGGATTTAACCTAACATATATGTTAGCTCAATTTTTAAAGTTCTTACTACAAACACCCTGCTATGCAGGGTGTTTGAGTTTATAGAATTTGTCTGCAAATTCCATAAGGCAGACACTTATGCTACCAACATCTAGCGGTGTTTTTCAGTAAATAAATTCCAAACAAAACAGATATAAATTTCTAGTATTTTGTGTTTAGTCTGAGCACCCTGCATAGCCGGGGTTTTTTATAAAATAAGAGGTAAAATGAATATTCCAGCTTCAATTTTAGAGATTATAAATAAATTAGAAAATCATAATTTTTGTGCATATTTAGTGGGCGGGTGTGTTCGTGATTGGCTTATGGGCATACAGCCGCATGACTATGATATTACTACAAATGCTATGCCTGAGCAGATTATGGCTGTGTTTTCAGATGAAAAAGTAATACCCACAGGTCTAAAGCACGGCACTGTTACGGTTATTTATGCAGAAAAATCTGTTGAAATAACAACCTTTAGGGCAGATATTGACTATAAAGACCATAGGCACCCTGAAAGAGTTGAATTTTCACAGAGCATTTATGATGATTTAAAGCGTCGTGATTTTACTATAAATGCTATTGCATTTAATCCTAAAACAGGTTATATAGACTTGTTTGACGGCATAAATGACATAAAATCAAAGATTATAAGATGTGTTGGAAATGCNGATGAAAGATTTAATGAGGACGCTTTAAGGNTTTTAAGAGCTTTAAGATTTTCTTGTCAAACGGGTTTTGAAATTGAAAATNTNACTGCTGCTTCAATGCTTAAGAATAAGCATTTGCTAGAATATGTTTCAGCAGAACGCAAGCGTGACGAGCTTTTAAAAGCGATATGCACTGATAATTTTTTGGATCCCTTCATGCTATANAGGGAAATTATTGCAAAAATAATACCTGAGATTGAAAAGTGCTTTGATTTTAAGCANNGGTCTAAATATCATCATTTAGATGTATATTCTCATTTGCTTTGCACGATGAAAAACATATCACCCACACCAATTTTAAGGCTAACTATGTTGTTTCATGATATTGGAAAGCCATATGTTTATACAAATGATAATGGAATAGGGCATTTCTATGGGCATGCTAAGGTTAGCTGTGATATTGCATTAAAAACTATGAAAAATCTAAGGTTAGATAATATTAGTATAAATAAAATAATGTTTTTGATAAAATATCATGATTTGCCCTTAGAAAATACGGACCAATTTATAAAAAGATGGCTTAACAAAGCAGGAAAAGAGCTTTACTTTGATTTAATAGACGTTCATATTGCTGACGATAGTGGAAAACATCAGGATTATAGAGGTAGAATAGACGATTATCTTAGGTTAAAGGCAAAAGCCAAGGAGATTGTTTCAAGAGGGGATTGCTTTTCCTTAGCAGATTTGAAGGTTAATGGCAATGATATGATTGACTTAGGTTTTAGAGGGAAGGAAATTGGTAAAGTTTTAAGCCATTTACTAAATCTTGTTATTTCAAATGAAATTGAAAATGAAAAGGAAGCTTTGTTAAATCAAGCCCGCAAATATAAGAAATAAAAAAAGCAGCTGTTTAGCTGCTTTTTTATTAAAATTTTGCAAATTCTTCACCAAATTTTTTGCACTGAGCAATTCCGTCATCATCAGGTGCTTCATTTATTGCTAAACCTTCTTTAAACAGAACGCTGCCATTTTCGTTGATTCTATCAGCCCAAGTTCGTAGCCATTCTCCATCACCCCAACCGTAAGAGCCGAATATTGCAACCTTTTTGCCCTTAAGCTCGCTCTCCACATTATCATAGAATGGTGCAAACTCAGACTCTTCAAGCTCTTCAGCACCCATAGAGGGGCAGCCAAAAGCTATTTTGTCATAGTCATTGACGCTGCCACTAAATGAGCTGACTTCAAAAAGCTCAGCACCTGCTCCTTCAGCGATAGCTTGTGCCATTGCCTCTGTATTACCTGTTCCGCTCCAATAAATAACTGCTATTTTGCTCATAATAAATCCTTTCTATTATATGTTATGCAATTTTTAAGGCTTGATATAAATTAAGCCCATTATTAAGCTTGTTAAATAAATATATCCGGCATTTTGTGTAATTATTGAAAAGCTTTTTAGCTTTCTTTTCATTACTATAAACCTTCCAATATCCGCAAATTTTATAATTTTTTCCATTGTTATTGATAAATCCAATAACATCATGAACAGGATAATCTAAAAACAATCCGATTTCATGAGGAAACTCCACACTGCTTATTCTTTTTGAAAGCAAGGATAGCTTTTCATCTAAGCTTAAAGCAGGGTGATAACCATAAGCATTTAATAAATGCTTTCTTTCTGGCTCGTTCAGTCTTTTGTTTAAAAGAAGAGGCCTAAAAACAAGTATTAAAGCACTTTTTGTGCATTTACATAAGACTTTAAGCTCAATTCCCTTTTGCCCTGCAACAATGTTAAACTCTTGTATATATGCATCAATGTTTTCATTTTTATTAATTTTATATGTAAAGATGCTTGCTGCTTTTATTCCTAAAAGCGTTGGTGCAGAGTGAAAGGCAATTGTTTTTTCAAAGCTTTTGTCATAACATTCATAATTAAATTCAACTTTTTGCAAATAAGCACCGCCTAACTACCGTTAGCAGTTGATAACAATTGTGTGAATAAAAAATCATCATATGATGATTTTAAAGTGTACTAGATTAGTCTGTAAATATAATACCAATAAATAATTGATTTGTCAATAGCTTTTTAAAAAAATAGGCTTNTATTTTGTGGTATTTAACAATTNAATAAATCAAAATTTATAAAGGTTTTACAAAATTTTAGCTTTATTAAAAATTTTGATTTAAATCTATTGACTAAATGCAATATTTATGCTATTCTGTTTTTAGTTAAACGGTTAANCAAACTGTTTAAGCAATTTGNGTGATAATTAAAGTGAGGTAATGTTATGAAATCAAAGAGGATGTTTTTTCAAATATGGTTAGTTTTCACTGCTATTTTAGCTCTTGTGGGGTTGACTGCTTGTTCAAATCAAGATGGCTCATCTAGTGAAGGGATAACTGTGACCTTTAAGGATGCGGAAAATGATACAGTATTAAAGGAGGAGAGGATAGAAAAGGGTGGAAAAGCCACTTCCTTTACACCGGAGAAAGAGGGATATGAATTTTTAGGCTGGTACGGCACTCCTAACTTAAGCCATGAATTTGATTTTGAAGCTGCTCTAAATACAGATACTCAAATTTTTGCAGCTTTTACTAAGTTTGAGGCTGATGATAGAAGCTTTGCGATAGTTGGCTTTGGAAAAAGTCCATTAATGCTTGAATCCGAATGGGGAAATGTGATAAATCAAGAACATATTCTTGAAAAGGCTGAGGGTAAAAATGAGTATAAAATAACCTTAGACCTTTATGAGGGTGATCAATTTCAGTTTGCCATAAACTCAGAATGGGAAAATCAACGTGGCTTTGGATATTTGGATACGACAACAAAGGATGGAGAGGAGTATTTTACAAATGCAGGTTCTTTAGGCGATACTTCGCAAAAGCGTTCGAATATAAAGGTTGAGGTTGAAGGCAATTATACTTTTATTTTAACAACAAATCCATCTGGAGATNCCTATGATAGCTCCGCTGCTAACTATACTGATGATACAAAGGAAAAGTTTAATGAAAATCCATATGATAANATCACATGGACATATAATGGTGATATAAAAGAAAAGCCCCAAGATGTTGATGTAGATTTTTATATCAAAGGGGCTGAGATTACAAATTGGCAGGATAAGTACAATGAGCTGACAAAAATGGTTTTAAAGGATAACAAATATACTTTAACAACTTATATCAAGCAAGATGATGAAATATTATTTACATCAGGAATAAATCAAGGTGATGAAATTTCAGTTGGTGCCGATTATATTAAATATAGCAATCTAGATTCAAAATCTGCTGAGCTTTTTACTGATAGCAATGGTAATATGAAGGCTAAGAAAAACGGTACATACACATTTTCGTTTGATGCTGAGGCAAAAATTCTCACAGTAGAGTATAGTAAAGCATTTATAGATGAATGTGAATTTTACTTAAAAGGTTCTTTCAGTGGGACTAATTGGTCTACTGAGGGCGACTCTAAGTATCAGCTAAAAGCAAAGGAAGGCACTATATATACTTTTGATAAGCTTACTTTGAAAAAAGGCGATGAACTGGGAATAGAACGCATGATTGGAAAGAATCAGGACTATTTTTACAGCTACAATAATTTGTCGGAGGCTAATCAGGATAATGCCAATGATGAATTTGAAACAACGGAAAACGCCTTTGGTGGTGGAAACATAGTAGCTAAAAATGATGGCGAATATTCCGTAGAATTCAATGCGTATAGTGGTGAAATAGTATTTAAAAAATTAGGATGAATTAGTTTTTAAGAGTTGAATTTAAAAAGTGGATTGCGATTGCAATCCACTCAAGCTACTAAATTATAATAACTAAAATTATATAATTAGGTCATGATTTTTCATTGGCACTCTATTAGTTGAAAGATATATACATTCTTCAATCGTTTCAATAATTTTTTCATCAAATGCGTTATAGAAGAAAAAGTTTTTTTCATTATTATATAATGCTCTTTCAAAAATTAAAATATTTTTATCCTTTAAATTTAAAAGGTCGGAATAATTTGATATTGTTATTATACTTGAAAAAGTATTGTTAATGAAGTTGGATAACTTTTCATTCATAATTTTTGTACAAGCAACGGTAAATGTAGAGGATTTAAAATATTGATATGCTTTTTTAAATGCTGAGTTATAGTCAATATTTATCTGAAAAAATAAAGGGTCATCTATCCTACAACCCACTGCAATTAATGGAACAAAATTAGCTTCGCCTATGGCATGAAAATCTTCGACAGTTGAATCATAGCAGATTATTGCATCTGCACCATCTANTTTACCACAATAGTTGTCTGGCACATATATAGTATTAAAATTGTTGCTAATAAGCTTTGTAGAAAGCTTATTGAGTATATAGTGGTTTTGTGCAGCTTTTAATGCGGAATCCGCTTTTGAAAAGCGAATAGCAATAGTGCTGCTCTTGCTTGTTGCTAGAGCTTGAGCGGATTTGTTTGGGGTGTAGTTAAGCAAGTTAATAGTATGCAAAACTCTTTTCCGAGTTTTCTCACTTATTCTTTTGCTTGCTTTATTATTGATTACATAGGATACAGTAGCAACAGATACACCAGCCTGCTGAGCTACATCCTTTATTGTTACTTTATTTTTCATAATTTTATTATAATGTTATTTTTATATTTTGTCAATATGATAGTAGTTTATTTTGTATTAATTATATATTATAGATTAGGAGAAACTAATGAATAGGTATGCGTTTTTACATATTCCAGATTCAAATTATTGCTTTGCTAAAAATGAGAGGGAGGTGACAGTAAGAATAAGGACACAAAAAGATGACTTAATTGAAAAAATTTTTTTAATATATGGGTGCAAGTATGACTTTGCCAAAAAACAGTATAAAAAGTCACTAGAAAAAAGGTTTTCTGATAGCTTGTTTGACTATTATGAAACAGAGGTTTGTCTTGATGATGCTCGTTTTGTATATGTTTTTTATATAATAGGTGATGAAGGCAGCTTTTATTATTCCGAAGATGGTTTAACAAAAGAATATAATTTTGAGCTAGGATTTTACAATTTTTTTCAGTTACCTTATATAAATTCCATTGATGTGCATAAAAGCGTTGAATGGATGGATACAGCTGTTTTTTATCAAATATTTATAGATAGATTTTGCAGAGGCGATTTCGATAAAAAAGATGATTATATAAATCTTCATTGGGGCGATATTCCTAATCCTAAAAGCTTTGCCGGTGGCGATATAAAGGGTATACAGGAAAAGCTGGATTATATAAGGGGTCTAAATGTTAATGCTATTTATCTTACACCTATTTTCTTGTCAAAATCTAATCATAAATATGATATTGAAGATTATTATTCAGTTGATCCTTGCTTTGGGACAAATAAGGGATTTAAAGAATTTGTTTTACAAGCTCATTCTAAAGGGATAAGAGTAGTACTTGATGCAGTTTTTAATCATTGCAGTGAATATTTAAGCCAATTTCAAGATGTTATTAAAAATGGCAGAAGCTCTAAATATTTTGACTGGTTTATTATAAGCGGAGATAATATTGATAAGGATAAAGTGAATTATGAAACCTTTGCACATTGTTCTTATATGCCAAAGCTAAATACCTCAAATCATGAGGTGCAAGAGTTTTTACTGGATATAACTGAATATTGGATGGTAGAATATAATATCGATGGGTGGCGATTAGATGTTTCCGATGAAATATCTCATGATTTTTGGAGAGCATTTAGAAAAAAAGTTAAAGAGTTAAACCCCGAGTGTGTTATAATAGGAGAAAATTGGCACAATGCATATCCCTTTCTAATGGGGGATCAGTACGATAGTATAATGAACTATTCTTTTACAAAGGCTTGTTTGGATTATTTTGCCTTTGATAAGCATGATAGCAAAGGTTTTTCCGATAAACTAAACGAGATTTTAATGAGGAATAAGGAAAGTGTCAATAAAATGATGCTTAATTTACTGGATTCACATGACACTCATAGGTTTTTTTCGCAGGTGGGAAAGGATAAGGACAAGCTATTATCTGCACTTGCAATTACAATTTTATTTATGGGTACACCTTGTATTTATTATGGAACTGAAATTTTGCTTGAGGGTGGATATGACCCTGATTGCCGTAGAACCTTTGATTGGGATAGAGATAATTGGGATATGGCTTTTATGGAAAAAGTAAAACAACTTTTGGCTTTAAAAAAAGATAGGATAATATCAAAAGGTGGAATAAAAATTTATGCAAAGCACGAGCTTTTTATTCTTGAACGTTTTTTAGATGAGGAAAAGATAGTTTTATTACATAACAGAGGAAAAGATACGGAGAATATAAATCATTTTGTAAAAGGAAAATGGAGCTTTGTCTTTAAAAGCAAAGTAGAAGGTAGTATGATTTTAAACAATGGCTTTGCTATTGTAAAAAAACAGGAGGTAAAGTATGAAGGGTTATAAGAGGATTATTTCAATGGCACTAGCATTTTCTCTTGCACTTTATGGTGTTGGCTGTGAAAAAAACAGTGATTCTGGAAATTCGGATGTAGTTAGTGGAAATATTACTGATAAAATTTTTTCAGGGGATCTAGAAAGAAATGTGCGTATAAATATTTTAGAAAATGATACAGCTATCGAAAAAGGGTATTTAGCTGAATTAATAGCCGCTTTTAATGAGGAATATAAGGACTATGGCATTGTAGCAGTTGATGCTAATATGGATCAGTATCTCGATCTAGCTAATGATGGTCCTTATGGGTATGGACCGGATGTGCTTTATCAGGCGAATGATATGTTGATGAAATATGTTGAGGGAAAGCATATTTATCCACTTCCTGTGCAAAGGCTTGATTGTTATCAGCAGATTCCACAGTCAGCTTGGGACGCATATAAATCGGAGATGGACGGGAGCGAATATATTTGTGGAGTTCCTGTAAATGTTCAAGCACCCATGCTTTATTATCGCAAGGATTTATTGCCTGAAAATTGGGAAACAAATTGGGATGATGATAAAAATGGTATTCCTGATATGGTGGAAAATTTTAATGATATGTATAGATACTCTAATGAATTAAAGCTTAGCGGAAAGCAAGGATTTATGTTTTCTATTTATGAGGTGTATTTCTCAGCTGGTTTTCTGTTTTCATATGGCGGATATGTTTTTGGCGATAATAATAAAGACTCTCAGGATATAGGCTTTAACAACGGAGAAGCATACAAAGGTGCAAGGCTGTTAAAAAAGCTTGCAGGTATTATGAATGAAGAAACAATCGACGATACAATTACGAGAAATGCCTATGGAAAATTAGGCGATGGCAGTTATTTTGCTGTTATATCGACACCTGACAATTATACGACTTTTATTGATGAAATGAAGCTGAACTATCAAAAACAGGGGCTATCTGAAGATGAAGCTAAAGCTAAGGCTGAAGAAAATCTAGTTATTACATCTATTCCCTTATTACCGGAAGATGGAGATATTACTAATGATAATTCGAAAATGGTTGAATATAAGGCAATGGGCGGTATTAATGGCTATGCTATAAGTGCTTATACAAAAGCGCCTAATGCAGCATTGGCATTTGTTGATTTTGCTACTAGCTATGAGATGGTAAAGCTAAGAAGTGATTTTTTAGGCATAGCAGCAGCTAGAGAAGATGTTGCTAAAGAAACAGGCGGCTTGTCTGAGATGCTATACACAAAGCTATCTAATGGATATATTGACATTATGCCATCAATAAGAGCTGTTTCGCAAATATGGACGCCATGCCAAACCTTTTTNAGNGATTTGGCAAAAGATGCTTTCAGACCTGAAGATGAACAAAAGTTTTTGACAGATGATGATTTTAAAAANGGACTAGAAACCGTCAATAAGCAAATTTATGATGCTATTTATACTTTAAATTCATCTGAAAGCAAAGGGTGATTATATGGCATCTTTAAGAGTAAACAAGCTNTCTAAGCAAGCAATTTCATCATGCTTTTTAATGGGGCTNGGGCAGCTGCTTCATAAGCAGTATATAAAGGGATTTTTATATCTAGCTATTGAAGTGGGAGCGATATATTTTTTTGTTNAATATGGATTTGATAATATCAGAAATTTTATCACCTTAGGCACACAAAAGGCGGACCCGTGGCTAGGTGTTAAGGGCGATAACTCTATNATTATGCTTATAATGGGAATTTTTACTTTGCTTGCTANACTGTTCTTTTTCGTTATATATATAGGCAATATAAAAGATGCACAAAAGACTTCTGATAGAGTAAGCAGAGGCTTAGAGCCATTGCTTTTTGAAGATGAGATAAAAGAGTTTCTAGATGAAAAATTTTATAAAACAGTTTTATTTCTACCTATTGTCGGTGTTTGCGTTTTTAATATAATCCCTATAATATTTATGATATTTATAGCATTTACGAATTATGGTGATAGCATTGTCCCACCGGAGCTTGTCGACTGGGTAGGCTTTGATAATTTTAAAAAGCTTTTATCACTCTCTGAGTTCTCGTCATCATTTCTTAAAATTCTTGTGTGGAATGTGATATGGGC
>JGI24708J26588_10000125_pt1 | contig 57436 bp, 47 predicted proteins | sample BioPla1DNA2_FD_26588 | JGI IMG/M metagenome (IMG submission 26588) | reverse complement strand
TGTTCAAGAGGCATGGAGCAGACNTTTATTANGTGGAACTTGTTGCACCCCAAGAAATNCGGCTGCAGCGCAATGAAACAGAGAATCGGCTGAAGCACAAGGCTTCCAAAAGGGATATAGAGGCATCTAACCGAAGGCTGATCGAGGATGACAGGAAATACCGCTGTGTCAGCTGCCCTGGGGAGATACCCTTTGAAAACTACATCAAGATCGATAACTCCAATCTGTCGCCGCTGGAAGCGGCCAGGATGATCAAAGAACGCTTTAACCTATAATTGCGGTGAGGCGTTCTGGGGCAGGTGATCTCAATTATGGATAGAGACAGGGCGTTTGCTGCTATTCTTTTGGACGGAAAAATAGCCATGGTTAGAGTAGATGAAAAGGACAGATCATACTGGACTCTTCCCGGAGGCGGCGTTGAAGAGGGAGAAAGCCGTGAAGAAGCGGCGGTCCGTGAGGCAATGGAAGAAACCAATCTGAAGATCAAGATCGTTAGATTCTTGTTCCAGGGAAAATATGCAGCCGGCACTGAATATTGCTACCTTGCTGAACCGACAAAGGGAGGACAGCACATTAAACTGGGGCATGATCCGGAGCTGGAAGTGAATGAACAGGTTTTAAAACAGGCAGAGTGGATTCCCATAGGCGATCTCAAGGATGATCTGCATGTCACCAGGGTAATAAAAGCATTGAGCCAGGAAGAGATCGAAAAATACAAGATTGATTTGCAGGGGTGTCTTGATTTGTAGTATGGACAATATGGGCGATCATATTTCAATACGGGAATTGGGGGGAACTCAAATGGCTATATCAATCCGCAGGCTGGTTCCGGAGCTCGCAGAGGACTATGTGCATTTCTTTGACAGTACGCCCCATGACGACAATGTGGATGAACACAAGTGCTACTGCGTGTGCTGGTGCAGCGATGACAGCAAGGGCAAGGACTTTTCCACAGTGGAGAAACGGAGAGCATACGCCTGGCAATATGTTAAAGAGGGCAAAATTCAAGGCTATCTGGCCTATGCTGGGCAGCAGGCTGTTGGCTGGTGCAACGCCAATACGAAATCCGACTGCCTGGAATGTGAAAGTTGGCGCAGGTTTATGGGCTATGTGCCTCTAGAAGATCCTGGCGAAGACAGCAAGGTGAAATCCATCTTTTGCTTTGTGGTTGCACCGGAATGGAAACGAAAAGGCATTGCCACACAGCTTTTGGAACGCGTGTGTGCCGATGCAGCCCGTGAAGGCTTTGACATTGTGGAAGCCTACCCCCACAAGGGAGCATATTATCAAGCATCGGATTTCGGCGGCCACTTGGAGATGTATCTGAAAAATGGGTTCCAGGTGTCTTTTGAAAATGAACAGGGGTATGTAGTGCGGAAATATTTGAATGAGCAAGCATAGCAGGGGCAATGAAACACTAAAGAACGGAGTGAGCCTATGCAAATTGGAGTGAGTTCCTATAGTTTCAGCCAAAGTTCTCTTGACATCTTTGAAACCATTAAAAAGGCCAAAGAGATGGGCTTTGATGTGATTGAGTTCGCCGGTTTCCCCAATCTCCCGGAGGGTGAAACAGCACTTTCCTTTGCGCCTAGAGTGCGGAAAGCCTGTGACGAGGCCGGCCTTAGAGTTGCCAACTACACTATTTGGGCTGATTTCATCAACGGATCCAACGGAAACTTAGAGGCTGAAATCGAACGGGTCAAGGACGAAGTGCGGGTGGCACAAATCCTTGGTGCTCCAGGCATGCGCCATGATTCTACCTGGGGCTGGCCCGCCGGCAAACAGGGAGCCCGGGGTTTTGACGAGGCCCTGCCCATTCTCATTGAAGGCTGCCGGGCAATCACTGAGTTCGGGGCGGAACTGGGCATAAAGACTATGGTGGAAAATCATGGCTATTTTTGTCAGGACAGCGAGCGTATGGAAAAGCTCGTTAACGGTGTGGACCACCCGAATTTCGGCGTACTCTTGGACATGGGCAATTTCTTGGTTGTAGACGAAGACCCTGCTCAGGCTGGAGGACGCTTGATGCCTTACACCTTCCATGTCCATGCCAAGGACTTTCATGTCAAGTCAGGGAATGAACCTGATCCTGGCCAGGGATGGTTCCCGACCCGAGGGGGCAACTACCTGCGCGGCGCCATTGTCGGCCATGGGGAAGTGCCCATTGTCCAGATCCTGAGGATCATGAAAAACGCCAACTACTCAGGAGTGCTGTCCATAGAGTTTGAAGGCCTGGAAGATCCTTTGCAGGCCATTCCCATCGCTTTGGAAAACCTAAAACGCTACCTGGCCAGTGTCTATGACGAATGATTCAGCCCGCGTTGAGCAACACTAACCAAAAGAAGCGGGGAGATTGTCAGTGCCGGATAATCAACGTTACATTGACACTTTGAATGAGCTGCTGAAAGGTGAGCTCATGGCCATGAACATCTACAAAGAAACAGATGACATACAGGGCGATGAGCAAGTGACGGCTATGCTCGCTGAGTTCGCCAGAGATCATCAGGAACATGCCAGGCTGTTGACCAATCGGATTCACGAGTTAGGCGGGACACCAATAGAAACTGCGGGCTTGCCCGGCGCCATGGCTGACATTACAGCCAAAGTCAATGCACTGATGGGCCCATCCCATCTGCTGGAGCAGATCTACGGGGGTGAGGATAAAGGAGTTCATGCCTATGAGGACCGCATAGATGAACTGGATCCCAAGAGTCAAGAACTGGTCAGAAGGATCATGGATACTGATCATGATCACCTGAGACGGTTTAAGGAAAGAATGGAAGCGGAAAAGAGCCGGCATTAAGCTGCACTGTTTCGCAGGCGCGCCTAAGCGCCGCTTTTTTTCCCTTGACATTGACGTAACGTAAAGGTTTATCCTTGTAACTGGAAGGTGATTGTATGGAATACACTGTAAAGCAGTTAGGCGATTTAGCGGGGGTGAGCGGCCGCACTCTGCGCTATTATGATCAAATCGACCTGCTCAAACCAACCATGGTTAATGAATCCGGCTACCGGATCTACGGACCCAGAGAAGTGGATCGCCTGCAGCAGATCCTGTTTTACCGGGAGCTGGGCGTCGATTTGAGTACAATCAAGGATCTGCTGGACTCGCCTGACTTCAACGAACGAGATGCTTTGCGTGAACACCATCAGCAGCTTCTGGAAAAAAGAAAGCAGCTGGATCTGCTGCTGCGCAATGTAGAACAGACNCTGGCTGCACTTGAAGGNGGAAAACCAATGACAGATCAAGCGAAATTCATGGGCTTCAAAGAGCGGTTAATCAAAGANAATGAAGAAAAGTACGGCAGAGAAGTCCGGGAGAAATATGGAGATGAAGCAGCGGACGCCTCCAATGCCAAACTGATGGGGCTGACAGAAGAGCAGTTTGCTGAAATGCAGAGACTTGCCGAAGAGATCATCGCATCCCTTGTCAAGGCTGTGGGCAAAGAAAAGCCCGAGGGGCCGGAAGGGCAAAGGATTGCAGAACTTCACCGCCAATGGCTCAGCTTTACCTGGCCGACCTACTCCAAAGAAGCCCATGCAAATCTAGCGGAGATGTATGTGGCAGATGAGCGTTTCACCGCCTATTATGACCAGCATAGGGAAGGCGCTGCCCAGTTTCTCCGAGATGCCATTGCAGCCTATGCGAAGTAATGTCAGCCACTGAGGAGCCGATCTGGTCAAGAACCAGGGGGCTCCTTTTTTGTACCCTATTTGAAGGTTTTGGCAGGGGAATCGTCTCCCGGGCCTTTTGTCATTCGTTTACAAGGGAATCGTGTTTATTTAGCTAATATATAGCAATAGTGATTTTTAGGAAATGGAGGCTCTTTTTTTGGAAACGCTCGTACACATGGGAATTGATGTCGGCTCTACAACAGCAAAAATCGTGATTCTAAATGAGCAGCTGGAAGTAATCTTCTCCAAATATGAAAGGCATTACGCTGACATAAAGGAGTCTGTTGTGAGCCTGATCACACATGCCTATGAAGCATTCGGCGACTGTCCGATCACATTGAACATTACAGGTTCCGGCGGAATAGCCGCGGCAGAGCTCCTGCAAGTTGAGTTTGTACAGGAGGTAATTGCGGGGACGAAGGCGATCCAGACATTTCATCCGGAAACAGATGTTGTGATCGAGCTTGGGGGAGAAGATGCCAAGATCACGTTTTTCCAGGACGGCATCGAGCAAAGGATGAACGGCATTTGTGCCGGGGGGACAGGCTCCTTCATCGATCAGATGGCCGTCCTGCTCAGGACTGATGCTGCAGGCCTCAATGAACTGGCCAAGGGCTATGCCACGATCTATCCCATTGCCGCACGCTGTGGAGTTTTCGCCAAATCGGACATTCAGCCCCTCCTAAATGACGGTGCCGCCAGAGAAGATGTGGCAGCTTCCATTTTCCAGTCTGTAGTGGTTCAAACTGTCAGCGGCCTGGCTTGCGGCAGGACGATTAAAGGGAATGTTGCTTTTCTTGGCGGTCCCTTGTACTTTCTGTCAGAGCTGCGGCAGCGGTTTATCGAGACTTTAGAGTTAGAAGACCATCAGGTGATCTTTCCCGAGAATCCCCAGCTGTATATTGCAATTGGGGCTGCTTTGCAGGCACGGGATCAGGAGCCAATGGCCTTTTCTGCCCTTATGGACAGGATTAATCAGCTGCGGGATGTATCAATTGAGCCGACGATAAGGCTTAGGCCTTTGTTCCGCAGCCAGCAGGAACTCGATGAATTTCGCGAGCGGCACGGGCGGCATTCTGTCGCAAGAAGGGAGCTCGCAGGCTATGAGGGTAAATGTTTCCTGGGCCTCGATGTGGGTTCGACCACAACCAAGGCAGCTCTCATTGACGACAAGGGAGCAATATTGCACAGCTATTACGGCAGCAATGAAGGCAAGCCCCTAGAGTCTGTGCGCAAAGCGGTGCTTGGGTTGTACGATGTGCTGCCCAAGGGCGCTAAGATCGCCAATTCAGTGGTCACCGGCTACGGCGAAGGCTTGATCAAAGCTGCGCTGCAGGTGGATATCGGTGAAATAGAGACGGTGGCCCATTACAAGGCGGCTGAGTTTTTCCGGCCAGGTGTCGATTTTATCCTGGATATCGGCGGCCAGGACATGAAATGCCTCCATGTCAAGGATGGAGCCATTGATAACATCCTGTTAAACGAGGCCTGTTCTTCAGGCTGCGGCTCCTTTCTGGAAACCTTTGCGTTTTCCCTAAACTTAAGCATCGAGGAGTTTACTGAAGCAGCGTTGCTGGCCCCGAACCCTGTTGACCTCGGGTCGCGCTGCACTGTGTTCATGAACTCCAGGGTGAAGCAGGCCCAAAAGGAAGGCGCCACCGTCGGCGAGATTTCTGCCGGACTGGCCTATTCCGTGGTCAAGAACGCTCTCTACAAAGTGATCAAACTGAGAAGCAAGGAAGAACTGGGAGAAAAGGTGGTCGTGCAGGGCGGGACCTTCCATAACGATGCGGTTTTGCGGGCCTTTGAACTTCTTTCAGACGTTGAAGTTGTCCGGCCGGACATAGCCGGAATTATGGGGGCTTTTGGAGCAGCATTGATTGCCCGGGAACGCTATGCAGAAGGCTGTCAATCCACCTTGCTGGACCGGGAGGCTTTGGAGGCGCTCTCGGTGGAGACAAAGCTCACAAGGTGCAAGGGCTGCTCCAACAACTGCCTTTTGACCATCAACTATTTCGGCCAAGGGCAGCGGCATATTTCCGGCAATCGCTGCAGCAAGGGTGCGGGAGCAGAAAAGCCCAAGCAGCATTTGCCCAACCTTTATGACTATTCCTATGAAAGGCTGTTTTCTTACAAGCCCCTGGATCCAAATGCGGCTAAGCGGGGGCGCATCGGCATTCCAAGGGTTCTGAACATGTATGAAAACTATCCCTTTTGGTTCACCCTCTTTACCGAGCTGGGCTTTTCTGTGGTGCTCTCAGCCCGTTCGACGAAGGAGATATATGAAAAAGGGATGGAGACAATTCCGTCGGAATCGGTCTGTTATCCTGGCAAAATTGCCCACGGCCATGTCGTTGACTTAGTGGAAAAGGGTGTGGATGTGATTTTCTACCCCTGCCTGACCCATGCCCAGAAAGAGCAGCAAGACGCCGACAACAACTTCAACTGCCCGATTGTGATTTCTTACCCGGAAGTTGTCAAAAACAACGTGATCCAGGTGCAAGAGNCAGGCATCAAGTATCTGTATCCGTTCCTGCCGTTTGACCATAAGGGCAGGCTAACGGAACGGTTGGCTGAAGAACTGGCTCAGCTGGGTGTAAGTGCGGATGAAGTGGTAAAAGCCGTGGACAAAGCCTGGGCTGAACAGCAGAGGTACAGGGATGACATGAGAAGGAAGGGCGAAGAAACCCTTGCCTACCTTGCTGAACATAACCTCAAAGGGATTGTGCTGGCGGGACGGCCCTATCATCTTGATCCAGAAATTAACCACGGCATCCCTGAAATGATAAATGACCTGGGCATGGCGGTGCTGACCGAAGATTCTGTCGCGCATTTGGGCCAAGTAGTCAGACCCTTGCGTGTTGTGGATCAATGGGCATACCACTCCCGCCTGTATGCGGCGGCAAGTTTTGTCGCCGGGGAAAAGAACCTCGAGCTTGTGCAGCTAAACTCTTTTGGCTGCGGGCTTGACGCGGTTACAACCGATCAAGTGGAAGAAATCCTGTCTGCACGGTCGAAAATGTATACCTGCCTGAAAATTGATGAGGTCAATAACCTGGGGTCAGCTAGAATCAGAATCCGCTCCCTCCAGGCGGCCATGGCTGAACGGGACAGGCAGGGCCATGAGCCGAAGGGGCCGCAGCCAGGTTACAGGCGGAAGATCTTCACCAAGAAAATGAAAAGGGAGCACACCATCATCGTTCCGCAGATGGCCCCCATCCATTTCCGCTTCCTGGAGAAGGCCATGGCGTTGTCGGGATACAAAATTGTGGTCTGCCCTGCCATGGATAAGGAAGCGGTGGAGGTAGGCTTAAAGTATGTCAACAACGACGCCTGCTACCCGGCCATTATTGTTGTGGGGCAATTGCTGAAGGTATTGAACTCCGGCGAGTATGATCCGGACAATACCTCTGTGATTATCAGCCAGACGGGAGGAGGATGCCGGGCTACAAACTACATCGGCTTCTTGCGTAAAGCACTGAAAGATGCAGGCTATCCCCAGGTGCCGGTTCTTTCCCTGAGCATACAGGGCTTTGAGAAGAATCCCGGATTTAAAATCACNTTGCCCCTGCTGCATAGAGCGATGATTGCCCTGGTTTACGGGGATCTCCTGATGAAATGCCTCTACCGGGTNAGGCCCTATGAAAAAGTGCCTGGTTCCGCCAACGCACTCTACGAGAAATGGGCCCGAATTTGCGAACAATCCATGGCCTCCTATTCACCCAGGAAGTTTAGGGATAACATCTTAGGAATTGTGGCGGAGTTTGATGCCCTAGAGACAGTGGGAGCCGCCAAGCCAAAGGTCGGCCTGGTTGGGGAAATTCTGGTCAAGTACCACCCCACTGCAAACAATGATGTGGTGAGTTTGGTGGAAGCGGAGGGGGCGGAAGCGGTTGTACCTGAGCTTGTCGATTTCTTCCTCTACTCATTGCTGGGGTTTGATTTCAAGTACAGGTACTTGGCGGGCAGCAGGATTGAAAAGATGGCCTGCAACGCGGTGATAGAAATCATGGAGTTTTACCGCAGCACCTACCGGAAGGCTTTGGCAGCGAGCAAGAGGTTCAGCCCGCCCAAGCTGATCCGGGAAGTGGCCAAAAACGCTTCTAGAGTGATTTCCTTGGGCCACCAAACCGGAGAAGGCTGGTTCCTCACTGGCGAGATGGTAGAGCTGATCGAAAGCGGCGTCAACAATATTGTCTGTATGCAGCCCTTTGCCTGCCTGCCCAATCATGTGGTGGGCAAGGGGATGNTGCGGGGCTTGAAAAAANTTTACCCACATAGTAATATTATTCCAATAGACTATGATCCCGGGGCAAGTGAAGTCAATCAGCTCAACAGGATCAAGTTGATGTTGTCAGCGGCTTTTGCAGAAAGTTAACAGAAGAGGAGATGAGAACGTGAAGTATCGCAGATTAGGAAAATCGGGCCTGAAAGTCAGTGAGATTTCCTTAGGCAGCTGGCTGACCTATGGAAAGACTGTGGAAGATGATACTGCTGTCAAAACAATTCGCCGGGCGTACGAACTGGGGATTAATTCCTTTGACTCAGCCAATGTCTATGAACAGGGGCAGGGCGAAAAGGTTATGGCCAAGGCGCTCAGCGTTTTCCCCAGGGAATCCTATGTGATTACCACTAAGGCCTTTTGGCCCATGGGAGACGGTCCTAACGATCGGGGACTGTCGCGGAAGCATGTCTTTGAGCAGCTCCATGCCAGCCTAAAGAGGATGGAGCTGGATTATGTAGATATTTTCTACTGCCATCGCTATGATCCCGAGACTCCAGTGGAAGAGACCCTGCGGACAATTGATGACATGATCCGTCAAGGCAAGGTGCTCTATGCGGGAGTAAGCGAATGGTCTGCCGCACAGATTGAAGAAGCGATAGCTGTTGCCGACCGTTATCTCCTCGATCGCATCGTAGTCAACCAGCCGGTTTACAATATGCTGAACCGCTATATTGAGCCGGAGATTATTCCTGTCAGTGAAAAGTACGGAATTGGCCAGATCGTCTTTTCACCATTGGCCCAAGGCCTTTTGACGGGCAAGTATCGCGGCGGCAAGATCCCTGCAGGAACAAGGGCGTCCAATCCAGAGATCAATATGTGGATCAAAGATTTGATCAGTTCAGGTGTGATGGCCAAAGTGGATGCTTTGGAAGATCTTGCAGGCGAGTTGGGCATTGCCTTTGCGGAAATGGCTTTAGCCTGGATTTTGCGTCAGCCTAATGTGGCCAGTGCCTTGGTAGGAGCATCCCGCCCCGAGCAAATCGAGGCCAACGTCAAGGCAGTCGAAGTTGAGTTGAGTCCAGAAATCCTGGAGAAAATTGAAGAGATACTGGCCTAAAGCACACGGAAGAGGAGAGACAGGACTAAGTGTTCTGTCTCTTTTTCGCGCCTGGGCTTCTTGGTGTGAGAGATTACTGGATTATGCAGGAAACAAGCCTATGTTGTGGAACGGTAATAAAAGGAAATATCCTTTTGTATCCAGCAATTCACAACAGGAAAGGCCAGGCCTGTAGAGAAATCATCCTGGAAGGCAATCAGGGGGGTCAGGATATGAACGAACCAATCGTACCAGAACGGCTTCGCAAGGAGCAGAAAAAGCACAGACCATCCGGAGCCAATAAACAGTTAAGCCTTATTCTCTTTACTATTGTGGCCATTGGCCTTATTGCCTATGGAGCCTACTATTTTTTCATACCTAAACCAGAAAGCTTCACCCTCAATTTTTTCACCTATGCCTCCGTTGGAACTCAGAACTTTCTAGAAACCCTCTCGGTGCGGGGCACAATTACGCCTAAACGGACCGTGGTGATTGAACCAAAGATCGCCGGTACAATCGAAGAAATCTATGTCCAGGAAGGCCAGGATGTAGCGGAAGGTCAGCCGCTGTTGCGCCTCTACAGTGCGGATGCGGCAGCGGAGAGAAATGCTGCCGAAACCGAACTGGCAGAGGCCAGGACAAAGCTTGCCCAGTTAGGCATTGATCAAGAGCTGGAAATGGAAGCTGAGCGGGTCAAAGTCCTTGATGCACAGGAACAGCTGCGCCAGGCAGAAGCCGACTTGGAGCTTCAGAAGATACTCTACGGCTACGGCTCAATTCCCCGCATTGAGCTGGAGAAAGCAGAGCAAAATGTAGAGGCGGCCAAGCGCAGAATCGCGCAAAGTGAAAGGGAGCTCGAACTTCTAACCCGCAAACATGAGGCGGATCAGGCAGCCCTGGTCAAGGCAATTGCCATTGCAGAAGAGAAGCTTGCCAAAGCTCAGGAAAAGATTGACAGCTTTATTGTCACAGCGGGCTTTGCCGGCAGAATTCTTTCTCTAAAGATTCCGGCCAACCGCATGGTAACAGCCCACCAGGAACTCGGGGAACTGGCTGATTTGAGCAGCCAGGTTGTGGAGCTGCAGGTTGCCCCCGGGCAGACCGAACGCTTTGGCATCGGCACCCAGGTAGACATTGCTTTAGGACAAACACTGTATCAGGGTGAAGTCTCCTATATCGCCCCCCAGGCCAAGCAGGGCAGCGACGGACCAACGGTCCTGGTGAGAGTGGACTTTTTCGACGAGGTTTCTCACTTGCGTCCCAACAGCCAAGTCACAGCCAACATTCACCTGCAGCTGCATGAAAACAGCCTGTTTCTTCCCAGGGGAGCGTATTTGACCAGCGGTCAGCAGCTTTTTGTCTATGTGATTGATGGTGATAAGGCGCGCAAGCGCGACGTGCAGTTCGGCCTGCTGCAGGGGAACGATGTGCAGATTCTGCGGGGTCTGGAACTGGGGGAAAAGGTGATTATCAGCTCCTATGACGCCTTTCGCCACCTTGATGAGATCCAAATACTGCCCGAGGGGGGACATGAACTGTGATCAGGTTAGAAGGAATCGGCAAGGCATACTACATGGGCGATGTGGAAATCCGGGCCTTGGACAGAATCGACCTAAGCATCCAGAGGGGCGAGTTTTTGTCGATTATGGGACCCTCCGGTTCAGGCAAGTCTACTTTGCTGAATATCTTAGGGGTGTTGGACCAGCCAAGTTTCGGAACGTATTATTTAGAAGATGTGGATATCACCCGACTGAAGGACAGGGAGCTGGCCCAGATTCGCAACCGCCATTTCGGGTTCATCTTCCAGAGCTATAATCTCTTCCCGGAATTAACTGCCCTGGAAAATGTGATGGTGCCCCTGATGTACGCCGGGAAATCCAAGCGGGAAAGGCTGGAGAGGGCGGAAAATCTGCTGGCAGATGTAGGGATGGGCCACCGCCTCCGTCACCTGCCCACTCAGCTTTCCGGCGGTGAACAGCAGAGGGTGGCTATTGCCAGGGCGCTGGCCAATAATCCTACCCTGATCTTGGCCGATGAACCCACCGGCAACCTGGCCACTGATCAAGGGGCGGAAGTGATGGGCATTCTGCAAAGGCTGAATGAGCAGGGAACAACTATCGTGATTGTTACCCATGATCCAAACATAAGCGCTTATGGAAAACGCCTGGTTACGTTGCGGGACGGCTCCATTGTAGAAGACCAGGCGGTAAAGGGGATGGAAAAACATGCTTAACAGAGGAGCCAGGCTGCTGGTGGTAGCCCTTGCCTGTGTTCTTGTCACCAGTTTACCCGCCTCAGCCGGAGCCAAAGTACTAGAACTTACAGTTCAAGGGGCAATTGCCCTGGCACTGGAAAACAATCTGAGCTTCCAGATTGCCACCTTAGATTGGCAGCAGGCCAAGGCCAAGCTGGAGCGGGCTCAGATTGTGGGTGATGAAGAAATGCTGGCAGAAGCGGAGAAAGAGTGGGAAAAGGCTCAGGAAGTCTACGCAGAGCGGCGCAGGGAACTCAAGGATCTTGTGCGTACTGGCTACCAGCAGCTGTTAAAGAGCGAGGCTATGGTGGACAACGCGCGTTCAGCGAAGGAAAGGGCAGAAAGCCAGCTGGGTATCGATGAAAACAAGTACAAGGCAGGGCTGCTGTCCACCCTGGATATTGAACGCGCCCAAAACAGCCTCTATGATGCTGAACATCGCTATGAGCAGGCCCTGGTCGATTTAGAAACCCAGCGCATGCAGTTTAACAGTATGCTGGGTCTCCCCCGCGAACAGGAGGTAGTGCTCACGGAGCGGCTCCTGCTGGACTTCGTTCCCTTCACCTACAGCCTGGAGACTTGTTACGAACTCGCCCTGCAGCTTGATGCGGATGTTTTGGCAGCCAGGGAGAGACTGCAGAAAGCACGGGAAGCTGTGCAAATCGCCCAAAGCCCCTTTACGCCCCGGGTGGAGCTGGAACAGGCTTTAGTAGAGGAAGAAAAGGCCGAAATCGGCCTGCAGCAGGCGGAAGAAGCCCTGTATTTTAGAATACGCGGCGACTATTACGCATTGTTGGATCAGGTTCACAAACTGGAAATGACTGAACGCAGCATCAAGCTGGAGAGGCAGGCACTTTTGGCTGAAGAAAGCAAGTATGCCGCTGGTGTGCTGAGCAATGCCCAGATTGTTGCCCAGCAAGAAAAACTGGCCGGACTGGAAGAACAGTACAGTGCTGAGCTGTCAGCCTATGCACAGGCTCGGATTAAGCTGCTGCAGACTATCGGCAAGTACGAAGAATCGGGTGAGGATCATGAAGACTAGATCCTGCAAGATACTGACTGCAGCACTCCTAATAATTGCCTGTTGCGGATTTTTCCAGTCGGGCAGGGCTGCGGAGCCCAGAAAGATTACGCTGGCAGAAGCATTGGATCTGGCCTTTGAGCAGAACACCAGCCATGCCTTGTTTGTATGGGAACAGGAACTCCTCGAGAAAAGAGAGGAGCTGAGGAAACACCCCAGGATCACAGCGCAGGCAGAACCGGGAGGCGTTAGAAACGGAGAGTTTGCAGGGCCCGAGGGAAGCATCAGCCTGTCTATGCCGTTAGGCGGGCACTTTAGCCTGGAAGGCACGTTAAGAGTTGGCCTGGACGAGCAAAAAGTGAAGTTTTCCCCATCAGGCAGTCTGAACTTGGACTATGACTTTTTTGCGCTGCCTGAGACAGTTAAGAGCGAACTCTTGGCCGAGCAGAACAGGCAGGCGCAAAGCAACAGCCTGGTTCTTCAGACAGTGGATCTGCTTGTGCAGCTGAGGCAGCAGCTTGATTATAGAAAACAGGAAGAGGGAGCCCTTCGCCATTTAGAGGACTTGCTGGCAGCGGCAAGTCTCACCCCGAATTATGATGACTTGGAGCTGAGGCAGAAATTTAGGGCGCAAACAGAGGCCTTAGCCCGAACACAGGAAGAGCTTGAACAGCTGCAGCTTAGGCTCAGCGTTTTACTTGGCGAAGCGGAAGGTGTGCAGTATGATCCGGTCATCACAGTCGAGGACTTCAGGTTGGAGTTGAATGAGGACGAGCTTAAGGAAGAAGTGTTCGCCGCCAGCCCCCAGCTGCGTGAGGCTCAGGCACGTCTGGCCGCGGCCCGGCAGGAACTGGAACTGGAACGCAAATCCAGGGGCTGGGATCTCAAGGCCAGCGGAGGAGTGAATCTGAACCAAGCCGGTTTGGAACAGACCGGTTCAAAACCTTTGAACTGGCATATCGGCCTCACAGCTACAAAGACGCTCTATCCGCAGAGTATTGTGTTAGAAGAGCTGGAGTTGGCGGCTGCTCAGGCGGAGCATGCTTTAGAGACACAGGAGCGAGCCCTTCTGGCCGAACTGCGCTCAGTTATGCAAGGGGTGAGATCCGCCGCTGAAATGCTGCAGCTGAAGGGAGAGCATCTCGCTGAAGCCCGGGAAGATTTGGCGTTTCGCCAGAGGCAGTACGCAGCCGGCNTGGCAACTGAGCTTCAGGTTCAGGAAACCTTTTTGTCTGTGCAGAGGGCAGAGGATGATTACGCTCACAGCAAGTTGCTCTATGCCCAAAGTGTCCTTGCTCTCTGGAATCTGTGCGGCCGTGACTTAAGGACATTGGTCTTTGCTGTGATCAACTAGGAGGGGTTAGCTTTGGCACTGTGGGACCAGTTTAAGTGGTCGGTTCGGCATTCAAGAAGACAGCTTCTGGAATCCATGCTGGTGGTGATGGCCATCGCGCTTGGTGTCGGTGTCATCATCACTGTCCTGGCCATGNTTTTATCCGTCGGCGGACAGTTGCGCGGCAACGAACAGGCTGAATACTTTAGAACATTGGAGATTATGGGCAAGGCGGAATTCAGCCGGCGCGACGGAGCTCCCCTGGTCCGCTTGGGTTCTGAAACTGAAAGGGGCGGCTGGAGTGCCTCTCTTGAGGAACTGGCAGAGCTGCAAGAGCATTTGCCTGCCAATATGTACGTCTATGTAGAGAACCATTGGCTGGCAGAAACCCCTCTCCTGCCTGAAGAAGAAACCGATGAACAGTCTATGGCTGCCAGGTTTTACGGAGCTAACCGCATTTTTGTGACAGGCACACTGCCGGCTTATTTCGCTTTCAGCGGGGCTGCTCTGAAAAGCGGGAACTTCTTTGTAGATGACGACGTTAGAAATGGGAACCGTGTGCTCATTATACCCGAGAGCCTGGCTGAAGAGCTCTTCGGACAAGAGGATCCCTTGGGTAAGGCGGTTCCCCTGAGTGACTTTGGCAGTGAGGAAACCCTGGACTATACTGTGATCGGAGTGCTCGCCGCCCCTGACGAAAAGGAAGGGGCAATGGGCACCTACCAGGATCCCCGCCAGGCTTATGCCCCTGTCGCCGGCTCCCCATATGTTTCCTATGACCAGGGAGTAATGGAGTTTTACAATGTCTATGTCGGTCTTGAGGCCGGTGCAGATCTAGCCGCGGCAACGGAAAAGGTGGAAGGCGAGGCCCGCCTGATCTGGGGCGATCAAGTTGCAGTGCGGAGCGCTCTCCTTGAGTTTAGGGAATCGCAGAAGCAATTACAGCGCTACGCCTTGCTGATCGGAATTTTAGCCTCTGTCGGACTCGTTATCGCAGTAATCAATATCCTAAATTTAATGCTGGCCCGTGTCCTGAAGCGTACAAAGTCCATTGGTCTTTCCATGGCTCTGGGCAGTTCCAGGCAGATGGTTTTCCGGCAGTTCATGCTGGAGGCGTTCACTCTGGGGATCATCGGCTCGATTTTAGGCATCTTGCTGTCCTTCGCTTTAGTTGAAGTCTTGAAGAAGGCACTTGGCGCCTTTTTCGCCGCCAATATGCTGGGGACACGCGTGCTTCTCGGCTTTGGCCTGGGATTTGCAGTGAGCCTTCTCTTTGGGGTCTACCCAGCCTATCTTGGGTCCCGGACCAACCCGGTAGATGCGTTGCGCACTGACTGAAGGGAGTGACGGAGTTGGAAACCTTCAAGTTTACTGCACGAATCATGGCGAAAAGGCCGCTGCGCTCTCTTTTGACCATTCTCCAAATGGCGCTGGGAGTGTGGATTGTGGCTGTCATCCTGTCTTTGAACCTGCAAGCCACCGGTACAATGGATTCCTTGACAGAAACTCTGGGCAGCACTTTAGCGAAGATTACTGTTGCCCAGTATGAAGAGTTCGAGGGTGGAGGCATGATGGTCAGTAATCTCCGCTTCAGTGATTTGAAAAGACTGGAAGAAGGAAGTGAGTATATCGATTCCGCCTTTATTTTCCAAATTCAATGGGAGCGGGAAATAGTGGTGGACGGTACCGCCTACAGCGTAATCACCTCGGCCGAAGCTACGGAGGGGTATGCACAGGCAATGGGTCTGGAGATTGTGGAAGGTCAGTTCTTTACTGCAGCTGACCGAGGGCAAAAGAGCAACGTTGTCCTGGTTTCCGAAGTCATCGCTGAGCAGCTCTTTCCTAATCAGTCCGCACTGGGGAAATCAATTTATCTAGGCGGATACGGATACGCTAATGCGGAATACAAGGTAATTGGCGTCTACAAACTGCAGTCGCCCCTCTTGGAGTTTTTTATCTCCCAGGTACACATGATTTTTCCTCTGGGGGCGGCCCAGCCGGCCTGGCTGGCAGAGAGCGGCGAAGAAACTTTGTATCATGAAATCATCATCAAGGCTAAGCCCAATATGGTTTATGAAGCGGTGGAGGAAGCCCGGGTGCTGCTGGCTGATCGCTCCATTGATGAGATGGAGGTGCGGGGCGAGTACTTCCAGGAGTCTACTCGTTTTTTCCAGGAGCAAGTGCGCACAATTACGCTCTTTTTGGGCGCCTTTGCCTTTGTCGCCATCCTAATTAGCGCCATCGGCATACTCAGCATTATGCTGGTCAGCGTGGTGGAACGGACCAGGGAGATCGGTTTGAGAAAGGCCCTGGGCGCATCCAAGGGGGCCATTGTCAGGCAAATCCTCAACGAGTCCCTTGTCTTCTCTGTTCTGGGCGCTGCCTGCGGCCTGCTGGGGGCTTATTTTACAGCCCAGCCCCTGATTAATGTCTTGGTTCAGGAGATTACCTATCCGAGGCTGAACAATATTGGGGGACTGCATCCTGCAGCTGCTTTGATCTCTTTAGTCCTGGCAGCTGTGGTGGGGCAAATTTTTGGCTTTTATCCAGCGTTGCAGGCAGCCAAGCTGCCTCCTGTAGAAGCTTTACGGGACAGCTGAATCTGAAGGGGCGGGCAGGCTAACCTGCCCGTTTTTTCGCGTCAAAGACGATCTGATTCTGCAATTGTCGAATTGAATCAGAAAATGTAAGTACACGGGTGTTGAAACAAAGAATGATATAGTATAGAATTGTATTAGTGACCGGGCGGTCAGCGGGGGTGGGTGTTAAGAGCCGCCGGCTCGAGTATTTTAGTGAATGGGCGTTGATCAAGAGTGCGTAAATTAAACCCGCAGGAGATTTTCAAGTGTCTTTCAGACAACTCTAGATTACGCATAGTAAACAGCTTAATGATTGAGCCAATGTACGTTGAATTGTTGGCAGAAAGGCTAGGTTTGTCGAAGTCCACTGTCTGTTTCCATCTGAAAAAGCTTGAAGACGCTAAAATAGTTTCCTCGTGCAAAGAACAGTATTACAGCGTTTACAGCCTTAATGAAGATATCTTCCATCTTACCCTCGGAGACTTAGTCCAGGAAGGGTGCCGCGGCGATCACCTTCCGGCCCAGAGGGAAGACGAATATCGAGATCAGGTTGTTGCAGCCTGTTTCAAAGGGGGCAAGCTGCAATGCCTGCCTGTCCAGAAAATGAAAAGGCGCATTGTACTTGAGAAGATTGCAGAAAGCTTTGCCCAAGGCCGAACTTACACTGAGAAGGAAGTAAATCTCATTCTTGCCGACTTCCATGATGACTTCTGCAGGATCCGGAAGGATTTGGTGTGCTTTAACCTTCTGGAAGTAAAACGCGGCATTTATAAGAGGGTCTAGGCGCGGCAGGCTTAATAGATACTTTGACATGTAATATCAGGTAAATTATACTAATTTTACAACCAAACAGCTGTGCAAGCTTGGAAAGGGGCCCCTTGTGAAACAGCCACTGCTTTCTCTAGTCAACATCAACAAGTATTTCGGTGATTTTCATGTGTTAAAAGACATTTCTTTTGACATCGAACAGGGGGAGTTTCTTACGCTGCTGGGACCTTCCGGCTGCGGAAAAACGACGCTTCTGAGGTGCATTGCCGGCTTGGAGAGCATCCACTCCGGGGATATTTTGCTAAACGGCAGCTCCATTAAGGATATGGCGCCCAACAAGCGCAATGTAAACACCGTTTTTCAAAACTATGCTTTGTTTCCTCACTTGAATGTCTATGACAATATCGCCTACGGCCCGCGGGTGAAAAAGTCCATGACTGAAGCGGAGCTGAAGGAGAGGGCAGCAAATGTTTTGGAACTTGTGCAGATGCTTGGCTATGAGAAACGCATGCCCCACCAGCTGTCGGGGGGACAAAGGCAGAGAATTGCCATTGCCCGGGCGCTGATCAATGAACCTGCTATCCTGCTTTTGGATGAGCCCCTGGGGGCTTTGGATCTTAAGCTGAGGAAACACATGCAGACCGAACTGGCGCAGCTGCAGAAAAAGACCGGCACCACTTTTGTCTATGTCACCCATGACCAAGAAGAAGCCCTTAATATGTCCGACCGAATCGTGGTAATTGATCAAGGCGAAGTGCAGCAGCTGGGGAGCCCGAGGGACATCTACAATAATCCGGTTAATCTGTTTGTCACAACCTTTATTGGTGATCGCAATATGATGCGGGTCAGAGTCTTGGAGACTGAAGCAACCCACTCGCTGGTCCAGTTCGGAGAGAATGTTGTCAGCATCAGAAACTCAGGGCAGCATCAGTTAGAAGTAGGCCGGGAAGCGGTTCTGGCAGTCCATATGGACAAAATGCGCGTCTCATGCCATGAACAGCCCAACGCCCTTGTTGGTGAAGTATTGTCCGTCCACTATTCGGGGTCGCAGATTCGCATCAGAGTCAAAGTCGCTGACAGGCAGATTACGGTTGTTGAGTACCAAAAAATTGACTGCGAATGTGAGAAGGGCGATCAGGTTTATGTGACCTGGGAAGACCACGGAGCCATTTTGCTTCCTCCCGAAGACGGCTGGGCAGAAGGGGAGGTCTAGTATGCAGACGCTGAAGCGGAACATTCTAGCTGTGCCTATTTTGGTGTGGCTTGGACTTTTTGTGGGCATACCTTTGGTTTTTGTCTTTGTCTTGAGCTTTTTGTCCCGAGACTCTTTGGGCACAATCGTTTTTCAGTTCACCTGGGAAAACTGGCAAAGGGTATTCGATCCAATTTACCTGAGAGTCTTCCGCAACTCTTTGCTTCTGGCTTTCCTGACAGGCCTGGTGACCATCGTTGTCGGCTATCCGGTGGCATATATCACTTCTAATTTGGAGCCGAAAAAACGCGCTCTGTCGATTGGCCTGATTATGCTTCCGTTCTGGATTTCCAGCCTGCTCAGGACTTACGGCTGGATGATTCTGCTTGGCAATGCCGGGATCATTAATAATGTGCTGCGAGCATTGGGCATCATAGATAAACCCCTGCCCATGATGTACAAATTCGGCACAACCCTGGTGGGCACAGCCTACATGCTGATCCCCTTCGCCATAGTGGCTATTTTCAACTCAGTAGACAAACTTGACNGATCGCTCCTGGAAGCTTCCTATGATTTGGGGGCGAACAAACGCCAGACATTCTTTAACATTACGCTGCCTCTGACGCTGCCTGGTATCGCAGGGGGATTTACCCTAGTCTTTATCCCCGCCCTCGGTCTGTTTTATGTATCCGACCTCCTTGGCGGCGGCAACACTATCTTCTTGGGGAACATGATCAACACCCAGGTGACCAGGGGCAGAAACAGGCCGCTTGCGGCAGCCTTTTCTATTGCCATGATTGCTGTAGTGTTACTGGTTATTTCCATCTACGGAAGAATCGCGAAAGATGATGCGGAAGGATTATTCCTATGAGGATGAAAACTAGCAGATTTGGTGCTTTCTATCTGTCATTGTTCTTTGTAATTCTGTATCTGCCTGTGCTGNGCGTGATCCTGTACTCTTTCAANGCCAGCCCCTCAACGGCGCAATGGACAGGATTTACGCTGGATTGGTACCGGGTGCTGTTTGAAGATCGGGTTATCGCTGCATCCTTTCGCATCAGCATGGAAGTGGCCGTGATCACTTCGATCGTCTCGGCAATCATCGGCACTGCCAGCGCTGTCGTGGCTATGCGGGCGACGGCNGGGATGAAAAGGGCAATTCAAGGTGTGATGATTTTGCCTTTGCTGATCCCTGAGGTAGCTCTGGGAATCGCACTCCTTGTNTTCTTTAACTCTTTGAANCTGCCTTTTGGGCATTTCACCCTGGTTGCATCCCATTCCCTGTTTTGTGTACCCTATGTCTATATTATGGTACAGCTGAGGCTGAAAGAGATCGATCGCTCCATTCTGGAATCTGCCAGGGATTTAGGGGCTACAAGGTGGCAGGCCACCAAGACGATTATTCTGCCCCTGGTCATGCCTTCCATCGTTACCGCATCGCTCCTGGCACTGGCTATGTCTTTGGACGATGTGATAATCTCCACATATATGTCTGGGCCTAAAACGACAACGCTGCCCGTCCACATTTTCTCGATGATGCGTGTTGGGGTTACCCCCAAGGTTAATGCACTGTGCACTTTGATTCTAGTTGGTATGTTCTTTGTCGTTGGTTTGAGTCAGCTGTTCACCAAAAAGATTCATAAGGAGGATATGTAAATGAAAAACCAAAGATTCAGTCAGGTTGTTGGTATGCTTATGGTCGCTCTTTTAGCGGTGACCTTGGTCCTCTCCGCTGACCAGGGAGCAGCCGCCGCAGGTGAGATCAACCTCATGACCTGGGGCGGGGATTTTATCCCGAGGGCGATTATTAATGAGTTTGAAGCAGAAACAGGTATCAAAGTGAATTACAAGGAAGTAACTTCCAACGAAGATATGCAGTCTTTGCTCGAAGCCAATCCTAATCAGTATGATCTGGCAGTAGTGACAGACTACATGGTGGATATTCTCAGGCAGACGGGCATGCTGGCTGTCTTGGACAAAGATCAGCTCCCCAATTATGCCAATATCAATCCGGTTTATCACGGACCGTACTACGATCCCACCGATGAGTATTCCATCCCCTATGCAGTTTCGACATCTCTGCTGCTGGTCAATCCTGCAGGCGTTGAGGCCCTAGGTGCACAGCCGATCACGGGCTACAATGATCTGTGGCAAAAAGAACTGGCTAACAATGTGGTTGTCGTTGACTGGTCGGTAGAGATTATGGGAATTGCCCTCAAAGCACTGGGCTATGAGTACAACGAGACAGATCCGGTGAAGGTTGCCGAAGCAAGGGAAAAGCTCTTTGCCCTGAAGCCTAACATTGTGCGGTTTGAAACCAACACGCCGGAAGACTCTCTGGTTAACGGCGAGGCAGTGGCCGGATTCATGTATTCCAACCAGGCAGTTAAGGGAGTCCAGGCCCGTCCGGATCTTGAACCGGTGTTCCCAGTTGAAGGCATGCCTATTTTCATTGACTGCTGGGTAATGTCCAAAGAGGCTCCCAACAAGGAAGGCGCCTATCAGTTCCTGAACTTTATCATGCGGCCGGAGATTGCTGCCAGAATCGCTGATTTGACTAAGTTCACCAGCCCCAACAAAGCGGCAGAAGAGTATTTGCCGGAAGATTTCAGGAACAATCCCATGCTCAATCTGTCTGACGAAGTTCTTGAAAACACCAGTTTCTACATTGCTGTAGACAAAGTATTGGATGAGTATGAGCACATTTACTTGGAGTTCAAGCTCAGATAAGACGGAGAATCGAACAGCCTCCCGCCGTCAGGCGGGAGGCTGCTTTTTTTGCATTGGTTACGTACCTGAAACGAACAGTTCGCTAATGAGCAGAGAAGGGGTCTGAATAAAGCCGTTTAGTGACCCTCCTGCAGCGTACTCACTGCCTACGGCAGAAAGCCCGTTCAGCATCTCATAAAAGTTCCCGGCGATTGTAATTTGGTTGACCGGCCTGTGAACTGCGCCGTTTTCAATGAGGTATCCCTTGGCAATCAGGGAAAAATCGCCTGACACTGGGTTGGCTCCGGCGAAGATGCCGTCGCAATCCGTGATCAACAATCCGCTGCCCATGGCTTGGATCAGTTCAGCGTCTGTGTGCTCGCCGGCGGGGACACAGAGATTTGTGGCACTGATGGCTGGCGCTTCCCTGTAGAGGCTCTTAAATCCGTTGCCCGTCGGCTGCACCTGGAAGGTGCGGGCTGTCTCCAGATTATGCAGGAAGGTAGTGAGCCTGCCCTGATCGATAATGGACTTAGCCTGGGTTGGCGTACCTTCATCGTCGAAGTTTCTGGTTACAATGCCTTCCGACAAGTTCGGATCTTCAACCAAGCTGAACAAAGAAGAAGTGATTGTTTCGCCAACCCTTCCCTCCAGAACGCTCATTTTCTTTTGCACCCGATCCGCAAACAATCCGGGCAGAAAAGCCAGAATCAAGTCGCAGACCAGTCTGTTGTTCAGCAACACTTGATAAGGCCCGGTTTTGACAGGCGAAGCCATGAGCTGGCTGACAACCTTGGCGGCGCCCTGTTCAGCTAAGGAAAGAAGGTGTTTCTGACCGACCGCCTTTCCCAGCCGAGTTTCGTAAGTGCTTTGCACAGCTGTGCCGTCACGCGCTACCAGCGACATTACTGCCTGCTCATACTGGACACAGTCTTCGAGGGCGTCGCCTTCGCCGTTAAGCAGAAGCACCTTTTCCCGGCGGGTTGTGTGGGAAGCTGAGCCAACATTGTCAATGCGCCTGTCAGAGTCATAGGCTTTTTGCTCTGCTTCCCTGAGCCGCTCCGCGACAAGTTCTGCGCTGGGAAACTCAGGTGCAGTGTCTTCTACTGGAGGCCTTGCCGCAGAGTAGGTCCGGGGCAGAAAGGGTTCCTTGTTGTATTTTGCTGTCTGGCGAATAATCCCAAGGTGTTCGCTGATGCGTGAGGCATCTGTGCTGAGGTTTTCCAAGAAAGTCGATCCTTTGCAGCCCTCAAACTCCCCTTCCACATAAACCAGGGTCTCCTGGGAAATGTTGAGGCGTTCCACTTCCTGCTTGTAGACTTGGACAGTTTGTCCCCAGCATTCTTTGATATAGAACTCCAGGCGGGTGATACCCGCACCTTTGGCCTCTTTGCTGAAGGTATCGATAAATCTCTGCAGCATCACTCCGCACCTCCCACAGTCATGGCAGCCACCCGAACGGTGGGCTGGCCCGCGCCGATAAAGAGCGCTCCTGATCCGGCATAGCAATACCCTTGGCGAATTTCCAGGTTGTCGCCAACCATGTCGACCTGCTTCAGGATGTTGCCGCCGTTGCCGATCAGGGTCGCGCCCCGGACAGGCTTCGTAAGCTTTCCGCCTTCAATGAGATAGGCTTCACTTACGTTGAAGTTAAAGTCCCCTGTAGCCGGGTTCACTGACCCGCCATTGATGTACTTCACAAACAGGCCCCGCTCTGTGCTGGCGATGATCTCTTCTTTGCTGTGCGGCCCGTTGGCAATATAGGTATTGGTCATGCGTGACGTTGGTGCGAAGCGGTATGACTGGCGTCGGGCAGAACCGGTAGGTTCCATCCCAAGACGCCGCCCGTTCAGTTTGTCGATGAGATATCCTTTCAGGATGCCATTTTCAATTAAGATGTTCTTTTGGGTGGGCTGCCCTTCATCGTCGACAGAAAGAGAACCCCATTCGCCCCTGATCGTCCCGTCATCGATGAGGGTGACCAGCGGCGAAGCAATCTGCTGGCCCAGTTTGCCTGAGAACTCCGAGGTTCCTTTGGCAACTGACGAGGCTTCCAGGCTGTGGCCGCAAGCTTCGTGGAACAGCAGACCTCCAAAACCGTTATCAACTACGACACTCATTTGTCCGCCGGGGCATCTGTCGGCATTCAGCATGGTAACCGCTGTTCGGGCGGCTTCCCTGGCGTACCACTCGATGTCTAAAGTGTCGTAGTACTCAAAGCCCTGCATAGCCCCGGGGCCAAAGTATCCGTTTTGCAGCCCTTTTTCATTCTGGGCATAGGCATTAATCAAAACCCGAGTCTTGACCCGGGAGTCTTCCGCGTAAACGCCTTCCGAGTTGGCGATGAGTACCTGCTGTTCCAGGTCGAGGTAGCGCACTGATACCTGAACAATCTCGGGGGCGTAGGCCATTCCGGCTGCAGTTGCCCGGCGGATGACCTCCATGCGCCGATCGTAGGAGACTGTATGGGGCATGACCTTAACGGGATGGTCATCGCCGTAGACAGTCAGATCCCTGAGGGGGACTTTCGTACCCTGGGGACCTTTCAGGCTTTGAGCCATTTTTCTCATCAGCCGGATCAGGTTTTCCTCTGCGTCATCTGTGGTATAGGCATAGCGGGAGTTGAGGCCGGAGAAAATCCTCAGGCCCACACCCTGTTCACGTCCGCAGGAACTGCTTTCCACCCTGTCATGCAGGGCAGTGATATTGTTGTGCCTAGTGTCTTCCTGATAGACTTCTACAAAGTCACTGCCGAGTTCCAGTCCGAGGTCGATGATCCTGTCGATTGTCTGCCTGCTGAGCACTAGTTTGCCACCTCCGCATCTCTTTCGGCCAATTCCCTCCACAGGTGGCACGCTACATAGCGGCCGGTTTCCGCTTCTTCAAGGACCGGAACTTTGGCGGCGCAGATGTCTGCAGCATAGGGGCAGCGCGTCCTGAACTTACACCCCGAAGGCGGATTCATCGCGCTGGGGACTTCTCCAGGCAGCTTGATGCGTTCCCTGGTCTTTTCGTGTTCGGGATCTGCCGTAGGAATCGCAGAGAGCAGGGCAGTGGTGTATGGGTGGAGGGGTCTGGCAAACATGGCTGGACTTGGAGCCAGCTCCACCAGGCTGCCCAGGTACATCACGCCAATCCGGTCAGAAATGTGCCTGACCATGGACAGGTCGTGGGAAATGAACAGATAGGTTAGATCTCTTTCCTTCTGCAGCTTGATCAAAAGATTGACAATTTGGGCCTGAATGGATACATCCAGGGCAGAGATTGGTTCGTCGCAGACGATAAAGTCCGGATCTACTGCTAAAGCCCGGGCAATTCCGACGCGCTGGCGCTGTCCGCCCGAGAGTTCATGGGCAAAACGATTGGCAAACTCCTCTGTAAGGCCTACCGCAGCCAAAAGTTCAGTCACTTTGTCATGCTTTTGCCTGCTGGAATAGTCAAAATGCACATCAATGCCTTCGCCCACAATCTCAGCAATGGTCATGCGGGGGTCCAGAGACGAATAGGGATCCTGAAAGATTATCTGTGCACTTTTCTTGAAGGCCTTGAGCTCCCTGCGGGACATCTTGCCTGTAACGTCTTTCCCGTCATAGATCACCTGGCCCGATGTGGCGGGATACAGCTTGAGGATGGTTCGCCCGCAGGTGGTCTTGCCGCAGCCCGATTCGCCGACTAAGCCCAGTGTTTCACCGCGGGGGATGTAAAAGGATACGTCATCTACTGCCTTGACAACGGTCCGGCGGCCGTAAAAGTACTTCGAGAGATTCTTTACTTCTAAAAGGTTAGTTGCCTCCGACTTGTTTTGCACTTGGCGAACCTCCCCTCCGATAAAACGGCTCTACTTTTGGTGCATAGGGATGCTGCAGCCAGCATGAAACCCTATGGGAGTCACTTAACTCGGTTTCTTCCGGCATCNCTTTCCTGCAGACTTTCATAGCNTANTCACAGCGGGCTGCGAATGGACANTGGTCAAGGGGCAGGATCAAGTCAGGAGGGGTGCCTTGGAGGGAGTACAGCTCCTGTTTGGCACCCTCTGCCAGGTCGGGCACGGAGCTGAGCAGCGCCCAGGTATAGGGGTGCTGAGGATTGTAAAAGACCTCAGCGGTGGTTCCCCGCTCCACAATGCGACCCGCATACATGATTTGAATTCGATCAGCTAAGTGTGCTACAACACCGAGATCGTGCGTCACCAGGATGATTGCCGTATTCATTCTTTCTTTCAGATCCGACAGCAGATCCAGAATCTGGGCCTGAATTGTCACATCCAGGGCTGTTGTCGGTTCATCGGCAATTAAGATGCTCGGCTGGCAGGACAGGGCTATGGCAATCATCACCCTCTGGCGCATTCCGCCGGAGAGCTGATGGGGATAGGCGTCAGCCCTCTTTTCCGGGTCGGGAATGTCCACCATTCTGAGCATCTCTACCGCTTCAGCCCTTGCTTCCTCCTTGCTCAGGCCCTTGTGCAGGATGAGACTTTCCATGATCTGCTTGCCGCAGGTCATGGTGGGGTTGAGGGATGTCATGGGGTCCTGGAAAATCATAGCGATATCATTGCCCCTGTACTGCTGCAGGCGCTTTTTATCCATAGCCAGGACATCTTCGCCCCGATAAACTATTTCCGAACCTTCTTTAATCGTGCCAAAGGGTTCCTGCAAAAGGCGCATTAACGCTTTGGCGGTAACAGTCTTTCCGCAGCCGGACTCACCAACAAAGGCTAGGGTTTCACCGCGGTGCAGTTCAAAATCCACGCCCCGCACAGCCCTGACCTCGCCTACATAGGTATTGAACGACACCTTTAGGTTTTTGACTGATAAGAGTTTTTCCAATGATTCCACCTACTTCCTTAACCGCGGATCCAGGGCGTCCCTGAGTCCGTCACCTATCAGCGTAAAGCACAGCATTGTCAAGGCGATCATCAGTGAAGGGAAGAGCAGCTGATAGGGATAGAAGATAAACCGGCTTTGCGCGGCGGATGCCAAAGCACCCCAGCTGGTGTCGGGGGGCTGCACGCCCAAACCAATAAAGCTTAAGAACGCTTCGCCGAAGATGTACCCTGGGATGTCAAAAGTGATGGCGACCAGCACCACACCAAGGGTGTTAGGGATCATGTGCCTGACAATGATCTTCCACGGCCTTACACCGAGGGCCCGGGCAGCCATGATATACTCCTGGGCTTTGACCTGGAGCATTTGTCCCCTCACGATCCGGGCAATACCGCACCAGCCTGTGAGGGTCATTGCCAGAATCAGCGTAAAGATGCTGCTGCTTTGCAGAATGACTGAAAGTAAAATGACAACAATTAAATAGGGTACGCTGATGAGTACCTCTACAATCCTCATCATAATGTCATCCACTATGCCGCCGAAGTAAGCGGCGATGCCCCCATAGATTGAACCTATAAAGGAAGCGACAAAGGCACCGATCAGCCCGATGGCCATTGAGATGCGGCCGCCCTGCCACACTCTGGCGAAGAGATCCCGGCCAAGCTGGTCTGTCCCGAACCAATGCTCCCTGCTGGGCGGCTGGTTGCGGACTGAACCGTCAATGCGGGCATAATCGTATCCACTGATTGCGGGACCGAAGATTACAAAGAAGACCATAATGGTCAGGATAATCAAAGCCAGAGTGGCAATTTTGTTCTCTCGAAATCTGCGCCAAGCGTCCTTGAAATAGCTGACCCGGGGCCGGCCCAGCCGCTCGGCGTCTGTTACTTCGACTCCAATATGCGTAAAATCTTCTCTTGCTAAGTTTTGCACCAACACCACCCCCTAGTTCTTTTCTGGCGCAACTCGAATCCTTGGATCCACCAACATGTAGATTAGATCGACAAGGAGCTGTGCAATAACAAACAGTACTGCGTAGAAAATCGTTGTTCCCAGAATCATGGAGTAGTCATTGTTGTTGATGGAACTGATATAGTAAAAACCGATTCCGGGAATGCTGAACATCCGCTCCACCAAAAATGAACCAGTAAAGATGCCTACGATTCTGCCGGCCAACAGCGTGATCGAAGGCAAAGCAGAATTGCGCAGCACATGCTTGCGAATGACATTAAACCTGCTGAGGCCTTTGGACTCTGCAGTGAGCACGTAGTCCTGGTTGAGGGTTTCCAGCATGCTGGATTTAAAGTAGCGGGCATAGGTGGCAATGGGGCCCAGGGCCAAAACCATAATCGGCAGCACCATGTGTTTCGATTCTCCCCAACCTGAAGTGGGGAACCAGCCCAGCTTAACCGCGAAAAAGTACTGAAGCAGCGCGGCCAGGACAAAAACGGGAATTGTCACACCCAAAATTGCAATAAACATCACTATATAGTCGGGCCACTTGTTTTTATAAAGCGCCGCGATGATCCCCAAAAAGATTCCTATTGACACTCCGATAACCAGGGCAATGCCGCCTATTTTAGCGGATACAGGCGAAGTGTTTGTAATAGTTTCGCTGACCGAACGGCCGGGGTAGACTACGCTCTCACCTAAATCTCCCTGCAGCAGGTTTTTCATGTAGACAAGGTATTGGGTAAAGAGCGGCTTATCCAAGCCGTATTTGGCGTAATAGTTTGCCCGTGTCTGCTCCGGCAGCCCGCGGGCCATGTGGGCGAGGGGGTCACCGGGAATGCTGCGCATGAGGAAAAAAGTCACAGTAATAATGATGAAGATGGTCACGAACATGTAGCCAATTCTTCGGGCAATATATCTGAGCATACAACTGCCTCCTTCCATATTTCTTTGAGGCTAAAAAAGCCATGGCAATCTTCTTGCCAAGAGAGAAGGCATTGGATTGCCATGGCAACTTACTGCTTGAAACTGTCTGACAAACCTCTATCTGCCTGAAGTGTAGACGTACTTAAAGCCCATGCTGGAAAAACCAAGGGTCGAGTAGCCGTGTACGTAGTTTTTCACGAATTGGTTGACCCTGGCGGTAGCCAGCGGCGATGCGACTGCTTCTTCCCTAAGCAGGATGTTCTCTGCTGCAATATAGTACTCTAATCTCTTCTGCTCATCCATTTCCACTGCGGCTTTAAAGATCAGCTCGTCAAACTCTTCGTTGGCCCAGCCGGTTTCGATCATGTCGAATTCCGACACGAACAGGCTGAGTACATCGTAAGGATCGTTGTAGTAGGCGCCCCAGCCCATGAAGCCGATCTGGTAGTTGCCTTTCTGAACGTTGTCATAGAAGATGCCCCATTCAGAGAAGCTGATCTGCAGGTTGACACCGAGTTCGTAGCGGTAGACTTGCTGCAGGTATTCACCGAGGTTGCGGAACCATTCATCTGTTCCGGCCAGGCTGAAGGTGACCTTGAGTTTGGAAGGATCGTTGCCTAAACCAAGCTCTTCCATGCCCTGAAGCAGCAGATCCTTGGGAGTTCTGCCCTCGGCCTTAAGTTCGTCGATCATCTCCTGGATGATGTCGCCGGCTGCTTCACGGTAGTTGATGTTGCCTACGGAGATGGTTGGAACAACCCAGCCATAGGTTGGCACACGCAGTCCGCCAAAGGCCATCTCGTTGATGTCTTCCCGGTCAATGGCCAGCATAAATGCCTTGCGGATATTGGCGTTTTGGAACAGCTCGTCCCTGGCGTTAAAGAACGCATAGGTCAGGGTAGCTGAGGTATAGGAGTTGTAAACAACGTCATCTCTCTGGTTGAAGCGGTCGATCCACTCTTGGGCGCCGGTGCCTACAAAGTCAATCTCGCCGCTTTCGAAAGCGTTGTAGTAAGTGGTTTGATCTGGCATAATGAACCAGGTGACCCGCTCTAGGTTGACGTTGTCAGCATCCCAGTACTGGTCATTTTTCACAACTTCGATTACGCTGTTGTGAACCCATCTGCTGAGCTTGAAGGGACCATTGCAGATGGTGTACTCAGCTTCGGAGCCGTAGCGCTCTCCCCATTCCTCGATCTTGTCCTGGCGCTGAGGATAGTAAACAGTGGCATTCATCATGGACAAGAAAGACGGCAGGGGCTCAGTCAGTGTGATTTCCAGAGTCTTCTCGTCAATCGCCCTTACACCGAGCTCCTCAACGGGAAGTTCCCCTCTGTTGACTTCAGCAAAATTCTTGATAGGGGCGAGGAAGTAGCTGTTGGGCGAACCAGTTTCAGGAGCCGAGCTTCTCCGCAGTGAATAGACGTATTGATCAGCGGTAACAGGCACTCCGTCTTCCCACTTGTTGTCGCCAAGGTAGAAGGTCCAGACCGTTCCATCCTCATTGCTTTCCCATTTGTAAGCATCACCGGGGGCCAGGAAGTAATCGCCATCGCGCTCTTCCATCCGGATCAGGCCTTCCATCGTGTTGATCATGATGGTGCTGGAATAGGTGTCGGAACGGAGGCTGATGTCCAAAGTGGACGGGTTGGCCACCAGATACGAGTTAATGTACTGCTCTGGATCGAGAGGGTGCTTAATTTCAGGTGCACTGGCACTGACAGCCCACGAAGCCAGAACAACTGTGAACAGCGCAACTAGTGTGAATACATGCTTTCGACTTAGTTTCTTCAAGTGCAAATCCTCCCTTTATTATTTTTGCTCGTTAACAGCAAGCTGTCTTTCTAAATGCTCACCTCCTAATTGACCCTTGCAACTAACAGATACTTATATACTTTTACGCTGACCCCTCAATTCCTGTACTAAATTAATTTTTTAACAATATCCAATTTTAGTAACAGGCGTGAACTTTTGCTCTATATAACCAACTTAGACCGTCAGTATGGATTTCAAGGGTTGCAGTTCCTTGGCATAATGCAATATAATGTTAGCAAGAGATCTTTATTGAGTAAACTTCTGAGGCTGCAGAGCCACAAGGGCACCGGCTGTGCATGCACCTGAAGCAGGAGGCGATGTAATGTATAAGGTCCTTGAAAAAGACCTGTTAGCTGAAAATATTTACCGCATGGTAATTGAAGCCCCCCTGACGGCCGCCAAGGCAAGGGCAGGCAATTTTGTCATAGTCCGGGTTTCAGAGGTTGGTGAAAGAATCCCTTTGACCATCAGCAACAGTGATCCTGAACGCGGCACCCTGACCCTGATTATCCAGGCGGTCGGGAAAAGTACGAAGGATCTTGTTAAACTTGAAGTCGGGGATGCGGTGCGGGATGTCCTCGGTCCTCTAGGCACTGCAACTGAGATTGATGAAAATGTGAAGCGGCTTGTTGCGGTGATGGGCGGGATTGGAACCGCGCCAATGCTGCCGCTCTTGCGTGCCTACCGGAAAAAAGGTGCGGAAATTGTTTCTATCATGGGCGCTCGCTCCCAAGACCTGTTAATTCTTCGGGATGAAGTAGAGAGCCTCAGCGACCAAGTGATTATCGTGACCGATGACGGCAGTTTCGGAGAGAAGGGGCTTGTAACAGATCCCCTGCGCCGACTGCTTGAACAGGGCGAAAAGTTTGATTTGGCCATAGCCATCGGACCTGCCCGGATGATGCAGGCTGCCTGCAAAGTGACCAAGGAGTTTGATCTGCCTACACTGGTCAGTCTGAACTCCATTATGATCGATGGTACCGGCATGTGCGGCGGCTGCCGGGTTTCCATAAATGGCGAAACTCGGTTTGCCTGTGTAGACGGGCCCGATTTTGACGGACATGCAGTTAACTTTGATGAGCTGGTGCTGAGACAGGGATATTACAGGGATCAAGAAGAGCATGCTGAAGCGTGCAAGACTTATGGGAGGTAATAAGCAGCAATGACAAAAGCAAGCAGGACCCGAGTTGAGATGCCCAGGCGTGATCCTAACGAGCGCAGTACTGATTTCAAAGAGGTAGCCCTGGGACTGGACCCTGAAATGGCTATTGCCGAGGCCGAACGCTGCCTGAACTGCAGGCACAGGCCATGTGTCAGCGGCTGCCCTGTGGAAGTTCCTATCCCTGAGTTCATTCAGCTGGTACTCCAAGGCGATTTCGAAGCTGCAGATGCAAAGATTAAAGAGAAAAACAGCCTGCCCGCGGTATGCGGCCGGGTGTGCCCCCAGGAGACGCAGTGTGAGCAAGTCTGCGTTTTGGCTAGAAGGGGACAGCCTATTGCCATTGGCATGCTGGAGCGTTTTGTTGCTGACCAGGCCAGTGCTGCCAAAAAAGCCCGGGGTGAGACGGCGGAAAGGTCGCAGGATAAGCCCAAGTACAAAGAACGCATTGCGGTAATCGGATCGGGCCCGGCAGGGCTGACCTGCGCCGCAGATTTAGCCGCCTACGGCTATGAAGTAGATATATTTGAAGCACTGCATGATACAGGGGGAGTGCTGCGCTACGGCATTCCTGAATTCCGCCTGCCCAAGTCGATTGTAGATGAAGAGGTAGAATACGTAAAATCGCTGGGCGTCAATATATATACCAACGTGGCAGTGGGCCTGACCCTGGACTTCAATGAGATGCTGTCTTCCGGCAAGTACGCGGCGGCCTTTATTGGTACCGGTGCAGGTTTGCCGTACTTTTTAAATATTCCCGGGGAGAACCTGAACGGCGTCTACAGCGCCAATGAGTTTTTGACCAGGGCCAACCTGATGAAAGCATATCTTTTCCCGGAATATGACACACCGATTAAGGTAGGCCGCCGTGTGGCGGTTATCGGCGCAGGCAACGTAGCCATGGATGCTGCCAGAGTTGCCCTTCGGCTAGGTGCTGAAGAAGTGACAATTGTCTACCGGCGGAGCAGGGAAGAAATGCCCGCACGCCATGAGGAGATCGAAAATGCTGAAGAAGAAGGCATCAAGTTCCAGCTCCTCACAAATCCCGCCCGCATTCTAGGGGATGAAAAGTTCCGCGTCCGAGCCATGGAATGTGTCAGGATGCAGCTTGGTGAACCTGACAGCAGCGGCCGGAGAAGGCCGGTTGAGATCCCAGGTTCCTTGTTCACGCTGGAAGTAGAGACCGTGATTGTAGCGGTTGGGCAAGGGGCGAACCCCATGCTGACCACCAGGGTGGACGGATTGGAGCTGAACAAGTGGGGGAATATTGCCACCTTTGATGAGTACGGCGCCACAAGTCTTCCAGGCGTGTGGGCCGGCGGCGATATTACCACAGGAGCTTCCACGGTAATCAGCGCCATGGGCGCAGGGAAGCGTGCGGCCCAGGGCATTCACCAATGGCTGACTGCGAAAAGGGAAGAGGCGTAACGCTTCTAAAGGTACTGACTGACAGGGAGGGCAGGTCTAATGAAGATGAGTTCTAGAAGCCGGGTTACAGCCCTTTGGGCACTCGCTTTGCTGTTGGCCTTTGTCGGCACGGTGCACGCCGAGCACGAGGCAGCAATTCGGGACAACCTGGCGGAGTGGTTTGGCGGGGAAGTTCTTCACAAGTACGTTGGCAACAACCGGGACTATAATTGGTATATTGATCAGAGGGACACCGGTGAACATGCCAACAGCAACTGCGGTCCGTCATCAGCTGCCATGGCGATGAAGTGGGTAGATGCAGAGTTTGAAGGAACGGGCGAAGATGCCAGAAATATGTATCCTGCCTACGGCGCCTGGTGGCGAACCAACATCTTCTTCCGCTATTTCGAAGCCCTTGGCCAGCCCTATTCCACCATGTTTCTGGAGTGGGACAAGGAGGTTGCCATAGCTGACCTCAAGGGCGTCATAGATGAAGGCAAGATTGCAGTTCTGTGCATTGACATGAACTATATTACCAGGGAAGAAAATCCCCAACGGCGAGTGAACAGGTTTTACGACTATGCCGACGGCCATTTTCTGGTGGTAAAGGGCTATGCTGAGGTTGATGATCTAACTTATTTTGAAGTCTACGATCCCAACAGTTGGGGGAGGAAGTATCCCGACGGCCAGCCCATGGGGAAGGACCGCTATTATGCGGCCGACGAGCTGATTGATGCAGCTCACAACTGGTACCAGTTCGCAATTGTTGTGGAGTAACAGCGTCTGAGAAAGAAAACCGGGCTGCTGCAAGGAACGTGTTTAGTTCTCTTGCCGCAGCCCTTTTTGCTTTACTGTTCTGTTTTCATGCTGAGGCTGATTCTCTCCAGGGCCGGATCTACATTTAAAATCCGCACTGTAACTATATCGCCGACCTGGACCACGTCAGTTGGATGCCTGACATACCTGTCGCTGAGCTGCGAAATATGCACCAGGCCTGCTTTTTTTACGCCAATATCGACAAAGGCTCCGAAATCTACAACATTCTGCACCGTTCCCTGCAACACCATGCCAGGCTTTAAATCTTCCATGCTGAGCACATCTGCCCGGAAAAGCGGCGGGGGAAGTTCATCTCTGGGATCCCGCCCCGGCTGGCCCAGGGAAGCGATAATGTCCCGCACTGTAGGTTCGCCTGCATTTAGCGTGTTGGCTAGCTTTTTTGGGTCAAGGGACTTCAGCTTCTCCCTGATCTGACTCAGGGCCTGCCGGTCCTGCAGATCCTGCTCGCTGAAACCTATTTGCTCCAAGATCTGCTGCGCCAGCTGATAGGACTCAGGATGCACTGCGGTGTTGTCCAGGGGCCTGGAGCCGTTGGCAATACGCAAAAAGCCCGCCGCCTGTTCAAAGGACTTGGGGCCCAGCCCCTTAACTTTCTTCAGTTCTGAACGGGTTTGGAAGACGCCGTTCTCGCTCCGATAACTCACGATGTTGTCGGCCACCCGGGCGGACAGTCCGGCTACATGCCGCAGCAGCGCGCTGGAAGCGGTGTTAAGTTCTACCCCCACATGGTTTACGCAGCTTTCTACAACCTGATCCAGAGTATTGGCCAGTTCCTTTTGATTTACATCGTGCTGGTACTGTCCCACCCCTATGGACTTGGGATCGATTTTCACGAGTTCTGCCAGGGGATCTTGCACTCTGCGGGCAATGGAGACTGCCCCCCGCATGGAAACATCCAGGTCAGGGAATTCCTCCCGGGCAAGCTCGGAGGCGGAGTAAACTGAGGCGCCGGCTTCGTTGACTACCAGGTACTGCAGCTGAGGTTTATGTTCTCTAATCAGTTCGGCAGCCAGCTGTTCTGTTTCGCGGCTGGCTGTTCCATTGCCGATGGTGATCAGTGACAGATTGTGCTTATCAATTAGTGACCGCAGAACATCTATTGCTTCGCTCCAGCGCTTCTGGGGTTCATGGGGATAGATGGCAGTATGCTCCAGCAGTTCGCCAAACTCACTGACAGCCACAACCTTGCAGCCGGTGCGATAGGCCGGATCGATGCCGAGGATCCTATGACCCCGCACGGGGCTTTGCATCAGCAGGTCCCGCAGGTTCTTGGCAAAAATCTGGATGGCATGCTCCTCCGCCTTTTCCGTAAGGCTGCGGCGGATGTCCCGCTCCAGGCTGGGGGCTAAAAGCCTTGCATAGCTGTCTTTGATAGCTTCCACTATGTAGGGAAGGGCAGGAGAACTGCTGTCCCTGACAATCTCTTTATGCAAGAGGGCATGGATCTTTTCCACGTCGACCTGGATTTTCACTTTTAACGCTTTTAAGCGCTCGCCGCGGTTTAACGCTAGAATCCTGTGGGGCGGAATTTTTGCCACATCTTCAAAGTAATCAAAGTACATCTGAAACTCACTGGCCTCAGGCACATCTTCATCTGCTCTTTCACTTGCCAGAAGTCCTGTATCAAAGGTAAGCCTGCGGATCTTGGCACGAATGGCCGGATCATCGCTGAACTGCTCCGCTAGTATGTCCTGGGCACCTTGGAGAGCGTCTTGGACGGAGGTTACATCCTCATTCAAGAACGCTTCAGCCAGGGTTGCCGGATCCTCAGGCCCCTGTTCCAACAGTTTGAGGGCTAAAGGTTCCAAGCCTTTTTCTTTTGCAACGGAGGCCCTTGTGCGGCGCTTCGGCCGGTAGGGCCGATACAGGTCTTCAAGTTCCTGCAGGGTGGCTGCTTTGGAAATCGCTTTGGAGAGTTCGGGCGTGAGCTTGTCCTGGGCGGCAATCAGCCTTGTGACTTCCTCTTTGCGCTCCTCCAGGCTGCGCAGGTAGGCAAGGCGTTCGGCCAGAGCGCGGATAACAGTTTCGTCGAGTTCCCCGGTGGCCTCTTTGCGGTAGCGTGCGATGAAAGGTATGGTGTTGCCTTCGTCCAACAGTGCCGCGGTTTGCTCGGCTTGACTGACTTTAATGCCTAACTCAGCGGCAATAGCTCTGAATATGTCCATGCTGATCCTCCTCTTCCAGATTAGAATAGCAGAAAGGGGAGGAAGATGCAAAAGGATGTGGAACACTATCTCGAGGTGGTAGAATGCTTGTTGAGTACAAGACGGTTGCTAAGGAAGCGGAGATTACGCTGATTGAGAAAAANTCCAAGTTCATAGCACGGATTAAGCCTGTTCAGACCCAGGAGGAGGCGGAAGCCTTTATTGAAGGGGTCCGGAAAGAACACTGGAATGCCACCCACAACGTGCCTGCCTATATCATTGGTATCAATCAGGAAATTCAGAAATATAGTGATGATAACGAACCTAGCGGTACCGCAGGCCTTCCCATGCTTGAAGTTCTGAAGAACCACCAGGTGGTCAACTGTGCTGCTGTAGTCACCCGTTATTTTGGCGGCACCCTCCTGGGACGGGGCGGCTTGGTTCGCGCCTACGGCGGAGCAGTGCGGGAAGCTTTGCGGGAAGCAGGCATCGTTCGCATGGTCCCTGCGCGGAAAATCGCCATCACTGTCGATTACAATCATTCAGGCAAGATCCAAAATGAGCTGATGACGCAAGGTATCATGATTGCTGACATCGAATATTTAGAACAGGTGACCTTTCATATCCTAGGCTTCCCGGAAGAAGTCGAGGCCCTCCGCCAAAATGTTCAGGAGTTTACGGCCAATGATTTCAGCTGGGCCGAAGGAAAAGAAGTCTATCATGCGATTCCAGATGGGGAGTGACTGTGACCATGAAGATTACCAGGCCGCCTGGCACTTGGCTCTATCCTGTACCGCCTGTCCTGGTGAGCTGTCAAAGCACGGGTCCCGCCAACATTATCACCCTGGCCTGGGCCGGGATCGCCTGCTCTGAGCCGGCAATTATCAGTCTGGGAATTCGGCCGACGCGCCATTCCTATGATATAATAAGGGAATCAGGCGGGTTTGTAGTAAACATGCCCAAAGCAAGTCAGCTGGAACTGGTTGACATTTGCGGCACGATTAGCGGCAGGGAGTATGATAAGTTCAAGGAGTGCGGATTTACAGCAGTGCCCGGCAATCTGATGCGGGCCCCCCTGATTGCGGAGTGCCCTGTCAATATCGAATGCCGCCTGACTCAAGTGATACCCTTGGGGAGTCATGACTTGTTTTTGGGCGAAGTGGTCTGGGTGCACTATAGCGAAGAGTTTGCTGCAGACGGCCGTTTTGACCTGAATGCAGCCGATCCTCTGGTCTATGGTTTCGGCAATTATTATGGCCTTGGCGAGCTTCTAGGGCGCCACGGTCAATCGCTCCGGCGAATGAGGTGAACAGAATGTTTTCGCAGCTAAATCGCAGGTTTATTCAATTTAGTATTTTTCTTGCAGCGCTTTTTGTCTTTACCGGCCTGGTCAGCGCAGCTTTCCCCGCCCATCAGGGTTTTGTCAATGACTTTGCCAATGTTTTAGATCAGCGCAGCAAAGCTGAAATGCAGCTGCTGGGGGAAAGACTGTGGAAAGAGCAGGGTATCGGCCTGGTTGTGGTTACAGTCTCAACCACTGCTCCAATGGAGCCGAAGGAGTACACAACTGCCCTGTTTAACGAATGGGGGGTTGGCGGACCGGAGGACAGCGGGCTCTTAATGCTGTTGGCTGTGGCTGAAGGCGCCATCGAGGTTGAACCTGGCTACGGTCTGGAGGGCGTTTTGCCGGACGGACTGATTGGTGCAGTGATCGACCAGGAAGGAATGCCCCATTTTCGCAAGCGCGACTATGGACCCGGGCTGGCAGCCATGGCTGTGGCCTATGCAAACATCCTGGCCGGTGAGAAATATGAAATTGCGGAGGAAAAGAGCCCGAATTCCGGCTGGCTGCTATCTTTTGCAATCTTTATCCTGATTGTTGTCCTGATGCGTAGAGGCAGGCGTTACCCACCCGGCGGCACCGGCGGGGTTGGCGGCGGAGGATCAAGGCGCGGCCCTGTAATCATCACCCGCATGCCTCGAGGCGGAGGCTTTGGCGGTGGTTTTGGCGGCGGTTCACGGCCTTCCGGGGGATTTGGCGGAGGACGCAGCGGAGGCGGGGGCGCGGGCCGACGGTTTTAGACTGAAAAGGAGCGTGAAGGAATGAAAAAAGGCACAGTAGTTCTAATTGTTGTTGCAGTAATCGTCTTACTTTTAGGCAGCAGTGTAGTCAAGCGCTACAACCAATTGGTAGCACTGGAGCAAACCGTGGAAGGCAGTTGGGCCCAAGTGGAAAACCAGCTGCAAAGAAGGGCAGATTTGATACCGAATCTGGTTAACACAGTAAGAGGCTATGCAAGCCATGAAGAGCAAGTGTTTGCCGATGTGGCTGACGCCCGTTCCAGACTGTTAGGAGCCAGAACCCCTGAGGCACAGATGGAGGCCAACCAGGGATTAGATTCAGCCCTGGGGAGACTCTTGGCCATCAGCGAAGCTTATCCTGAGCTCAAGGCAGATGCAAGCTTTATCCGGCTCCAGGATGAGCTGGCCGGCACGGAAAACCGGATTGCCACAGAACGCATGCGCTTTAACCAGTCAGTGCAGACCTGGAACACAACAATCAGGCAGTTCCCGACTAGGCTGATCGCCAGCCTGATGGGGTTTGAGCCTAAGCCTTTCTTCGAGGTGGCGCCCGGCGCCAGGGAAGTTCCGCAGGTTGAGTTTTAGCGGCTTAATCGCAGATTGATACGGAAAGGAGCCTTGCTGCTTGAAACAAGGCTCCTTTTAGATCCTACTCAATGTCAAAGGGCCAGGGCTGATTCTCTAACTCCCTGAGCAGGTCGAGGTCCGCGGGGGGAATATGCTCTGCGAAATAGTGCAATACTTCTAACGCCTGCTCCGGATGCTCTGTAGCTCCCCAGATCACCAACTTGGTTAACTGGGCAGGATGCTGGATGCCGTAAATCGGAGCTCCGTCCTCAGCTTCCCCCAACGGGAGCAATACGTCATTTTCCAGAAAGTAAGCGAAGCGATCATCATCGACAGCGATTACATCAGGCGCCTCATTGGCAGCGATGAGAACGATCAGCTTTGTATCCATAGCCCCTGGGGGAAGCAGCTGCAGGTCAATGTAAGTGTCTTCACTTGCTGCATTATAGCTTTCTGCCAGGCCGGACATGACTTCGTTGAGTTCAAAGTAGGCCTCTCCCATGACTGTGATCTTGGTGCGGCCCATGGCTGGGTCAGGGGGTTTGGGCCAGAAAATGACTGCAAGAATCACGGCAAGTACAGCTGCAGCGCCTAGAATGACCGCTGTCTTGGAAACAGGAGGAGGGGGGCCGTCCCCTGCAGGACGTTCGCCCCTGACGGCCTGAGCTGTCTGGGGACACCCTGTCTTGCCGCAGCCCCCCTTTTCTTTCCAGCACTGGACATGATGGGCGCTGCGGCAGCGGGGACAAGCTACGACTTCGTCTGTGTCCCTGAACTGCTGTTGGCAGAAAATACAAGATTGTCCAACGTGTTCTGTGCCTTGCGTTATTTTTTCAAGATTCTCCTTCATTATTCTCTCTCCAAATACAAACAAATGTATAGTATGATATGATTAATATTGTATCATTTTCTCCCGAACGTGCCAAATAAAGGGGCTGAAGAGGGTATGCCCAAAGGCAGGTGAAGATATGAAGCCAGAAGTGACAATTTACACAGACGGGGCATGCAGCGGCAATCCTGGACCGGGGGGCTGGGGAGCAATTTTGCGCTATGGCAGTCATGAAAAGGAAATGTCCGGATTCAGCGAGGCAACTACCAATCAGCGTATGGAGCTCCTGGCGGCCATTGAAGCGCTGGGCAGCCTAAAGAGGCCCTGCAAAGTGAAACTCTATTCGGACAGCGCTTACTTGGTCAACGCCTTCAACCAGGGCTGGATTGAAAACTGGCAAAGAAACGGCTGGCTCAACGCAAAAAAGGAGCCGGTCAGCAACGCTGATCTGTGGCGCAGGCTGATTGCTTTGAGTGAGACTCACGATATTGAGTGGATTAAAGTCAAGGGCCATAGTGATAATAAGTTTAACAATCGCTGCGATGCGCTGGCCCGCGGGGCTATTGAAACCAAGGGATAGAGGTGGGATGCTCATTTGCTGAGAGATTATCAAGAACTCATGGAAGAAGTCAAAGAGATTACTACAATAGATGGGTTTGTCGCGGCCTGCCTCGAGATCAAGGAAAGCATGTTTTTCTACGAGCGGGACTTGATGCTGGCTGCTTTCAGCGCGTCCCTGGAGTTGCTGGCAGTTGTGGTGATGCTGGGTGCCGCCCTCAAAGGAGAGGCGGAGCTACAGGAAGCCTACGCAGAGTTGCAGAGTTTAGTAGACGGACTGTTTACTGATTTGAATAAATTCCAGTTTCCCCTGGATGTTCAGTATGTGGTGGACAATTTTCTGCAGGGAGCAGGGTTGCAGACACGTTTGCGGATGCAGGCCTATGGGCAGATGATGCAGTGCTACAGCTCTCAGGCCGACACTGATGAAGCTGATCTGGATCAGATATTGGAGGAAGCGCATCAGCTCCTGCAGAAAAGGGACAATCATCTTGAGCAAAATCTCAACCTGATCCTGGGCCGTGCAGGAGCTAGGATGCTGCGGGGAGCACCCTTGCGGCCTATTTGGCTGAAAATCAGCCACCCCCGCGTTCAGGTGGTGATCCAGGGGCTGCAGACCTTGATGAACAATTTCAAGGTCACACCCTACTTCAACTTTCCCCTTGAGGACATTGCCACTGAGCGGCAAAAACGCACAATAGTGAAAGGGAACATAGTGTCAGACCTGGGCGTTTTCCGCAACTTCCGCCAGGGCGGGTCCGGCTACACAGATTTCAATACGGTGCTGGACAGGGATAAGTACGACTATTTCTTCGAAAGCCTTTTTTCCGGCTTTGAACACATTGATGCGGAGCCGGATGAGCAGGTTGTGGATCTGATTCTGAAGATTCTAGGGGCTCGGGTGGTGAACCCGGACATTAACCCAAGTTTTCTGATCAGGCTGCTCGTGTACTGCCACAGGTGGTCACTTGTTGAAGTGAGTGATTTGATTCTGCAAATCCTGGTTGATCTTGACCCGGATGATCCCCTGTATTTCGAATGCTGGAGTCTGCTTAAGTCTTTTGGCGGCAAGGAGTTGCCGGCCATTCGGCGTTTTGTGCGGGCAAACCGCGATTCCCCTTTGTTGCCTTATCTGGCCCTCTTTCTCTCCCACGGGCCTCCGACTAAGCGCAGATGGAGTTTGCTAAGGGAAATGTTCGAACATTATCCCGAGGAGAACGAGGAAAAGGCCCAAATGGCAGTCTCAATCGGCCGTTATGGCGGTGAAGAAGCAGTAACCTTCCTGGAGCAGGCCCTTGAATCTACAGAGCATCATGGCCCTTACAGGGAACATCTAAAGCGTGCCCTGGAAAGGGCGCGGCAAAGCATAAACTAGTTTCCGCTCAGCTTATTGGCAGCCCAGCCCGCGGCATCCTTGACTATCGCGCTAGGATGTTCCCGGGCTGTTTTTTCTAAAAGAGGCAGAGCCTCGGCTCTGCCCTGGTTGCCCAGGATGATGCAGGCGTTGCGGGCCAGTACATTCTTGCCCCGCCAGGCCATGCTAGTTCGGCCGAACTGCTCAGTAAACTCCTGTTTTGTCAGATCCAGCAGGGGGAGCAACTCGATGTGGGGACCAACCAGGGGACTAAACTCCCTGTGCCGGCTAGGCTGCGCTGTCTGGTTGACAGGGCACACCTGCTGGCAGATATCACAGCCCCAGAGCTTCCCGCCGATTTTGTCCCGCAGCTCAAGGGGGATGGGCCCCGACATTTGGGTTAAGTAGGAGATGCAGCGCTTGGGCTGAATTTTCCCTGGAGCAAAGAGCGCCCCTGTGGGGCAGGCCTGTACGCACAGAGCACAGCCCTGCGGGCAAGCCCAGTTATCCTGCTGCTTGGTTTTGGTGGGGGGCAGTTCAACATCGACCAGAATCTCCCCCAGGAACACCCATGAGCCAAAGGGCGGTACATAGACGGCACAGTTTCGTCCGGGATAACCCAGTCCCGCTTCTACGGCCAGGGCGCGGTCGATTAGAAAGGTGGTATCAACTGCTTTGGTGCATCTGCTGGCGCCAAAGTGCTCTTTGAGAAAGCCGATGACTTTGTTCATGCGCTCACCCAGAACCTGGTGATAATCAACACCCCAGGCTGAGCGGGAAACGGTTCCATGCAGCGGGGGACAAGCTCCCGGACTGCCTGTGAAATACGAAACGGCCAGTGAGACAATACTTCTTGCGCTTCTTTGCAGGTTTCTTGGGTCGATGCGTTTTTCAATCTCCGGGTCGACAAAATCGGGGTAGCGGTTTTCGGCCTGGGCTTCCCTGAGAATGGGAAGCATGTATTCGATTCGTTTGGCAGGCATGACGGCGAAGGCATCGAAGCCCGCCTCATAAACAGCTTGCTGCAGCTTCCGCAGGTTCACAGAGATGCTCCTTTCACACTTTATTGAAAAAGAGGAGCACTTGGCTCCTCTTACTGTTATCGGGCTGATTCTACAGAAACAATCTCTGGGATTTCATGCTTGAGGATTCGCTCAATTCCGCCTTTAAGAGTCAACTCAGACATGGGGCAGCCTACACAGGCACCGGTCAGCTTTACGGTGACTACGTTATCTTCGTTTACTCCGACCAACTCAACATCTCCGCCGTCGGCCTGAAGGGCAGGACGAATTTTATCTAAAACCGCTTGTACTCTATCTTTCACTTCGACACCTCCTTGGCGCTTGTTCTACAAATATAAGTATACACCTTATGTTTAGCGATGTCTATGACGAATTGCCCACTTTGACTAAGTCCCGCAGAATGTCCGATAAGGAGGTGCCTCCGGGTCGGGTGGAGCTGCGTACTCTGCCTGTTCTGGGCTGTGGGAGAAAGGATCCGCCAAGATTTGCAGCAGTTTGTGCAAAGGTCGGTAGTCGCCGGCCTGCACCGCCGGCCTGAGGGCTTCTTCTACCCGGTGATTGCGGGGAATCACCGCAGGATTGCTTTGCTTCATCCGTTTTTGCGTTTCCTCCCAGGGTTCAGCGTTGCCGCTTAGGCGCTTCTGCCAGCGTAGTTTCCACGATGCAAATGCTTCTGACCGGTAGAGGCTGCCTTCGTCGAATCGGCCGAAAGTCAAGTCCAGAAAAGTGTTTGTGTAATCTGCTCTGTGCTCATACATCAGCTGCAATAGATCCCCAACGAGCTCCGCATCTTCTTCTTGGGCGCCCTTCAGACCAAGCTTGCGGCGCATGCCGTCCAGGAAGTCTTTATTGTACTGGGCGTGGAAGTTTTTCAGTTCATCTTCTGCCAGCAGGCGTGCCTTTTCCTGGTCATCATCGATGAGGGGAAGGAGGGCCTCAGCAAAACGGGCCAGATTCCACGCTGCAATTTTGGGCTGATTGGCATAGGCATAACGTCCATGATAGTCAATGGAGCTGAAAACAACTGCAGGATCGAAGGTATCCATAAAGGCGCAGGGTCCGTAGTCAATGGTCTCGCCGCTAATGGTCATGTTATCTGTGTTCATCACTCCGTGCACAAAGCCAACCAGCATCCAGCCGGCCACCAGCGATGCCTGGGCGCGGACTGCAGCCCTGAACAGCGCCAAGTATTTATTGGCTTCCAGGCTGATGTCCGGGTAATGGCGCTTTATGGCGTAGTCGGCAAGCTGCTTCAGAACTTTTTCGTCCCTGAGGCCTGAAGCATATTGAAAAGTGCCTACCCGCAAGTGGCTCGCTGCCACCCTGGTGAGCACCGCACCCGGCAGAAGCCTCTCCCGCTGCACCTGTTCTCCGGTAGTAACCACAGCCAGGCTTCTCGTTGTGGGAATTTTCAGGGAGTGCATGGCTTCACTGATGATGTACTCCCTCAGCATGGGCCCTAAGGCTGCTTTCCCGTCGCCTCCCCGGGAATAGGGGGTGCGGCCTGAGCCTTTCAGCTGAAGGTCATAGCGCTGGCCGGAAGGGGTAATCTGTTCACCGATGAGGATCGCCCTGCCGTCACCTAACATCGTGAAGTGGCCGAACTGGTGCCCTGCATAGGCCTGGGCCAGGGGCAGCCCGCCGGGAGGATTTTCATTGCCTGCTAAGACAGCTGTTCCAGCCTCGCTCCTCAGCGCCTGGGGAGAGAGTCCCAAAAACTCGGCCAGTTCATCATTGATCACAACTGCCTGAGGAGCAGGAATAGAGGCCGGTTCCTGGAAGGAGAACAGGATCCCNGGCAGGCGGGCGTAAGAGTTGTCGAAGTTAAAGCCGAAATCACTTTGCATAACGTCCCTCCCGGAGTTATTATGCCGTACATATGAAGTGCTATTCCAGTCCACAATCCAGCAGCACACCCTGCATTCAGTCCTATTGTACCACAGTTCTGCCGGGGAGTGCAGGAAGTTGAGAGAAGGTCCCGAAAGGTATAGGATAATCAGTTTTGTTGTGTACGATCGCCTTGTCTTTTTCTCCACTGATGGGGAATACATAAAGAAAGATGATTTCTGCATAGGCAAACTATAGAAGACAAAGGAGGTTGCCTGTGACCAAGCAGCCAACAGCTAGAATGTATCGCGGTTTCACTCTGGATCCCTTTCAAGAGCAGGCAGTGGACTTTATTGACCAGAACAAGTCTGTCCTAGTGGCTGCTCCGACTGGAGTAGGGAAGACCTTGATTGCCGATTACATAATCGAGAAGATCTTTCGGGAAGGGGGCCGGGTGGTTTATACAGCACCGATCAAGGCGTTGAGCAATCAGAAGTACAGGGAGTTCAAAGCCCTGGTGGGCCCTGAAGCCATGGGCATTTTAACAGGGGACATCGTCGTAAACCCCGATGCACCGATTCTGATCATGACAACGGAGATCTTCCGTAATATGCTCCAGGAAGATCCGGAGCGTGTCAGTGATGTTCGCTATGTGATTTTTGATGAAATCCACTACATCGATGATCCGGAGAGGGGGAGCGTATGGGAAGAAAGCCTGATTTTCATGCCGCCTTCCATGCGTTTTCTCGGATTAAGTGCGACCATCCCCAACGTGGATGAGCTGGCCAGCTGGATCGAAGAGGTGCAGGGATCAGATGTAGAAGTGGTAACCCACTCTGAGCGGATTGTACCTCTGAAACACGCGCTCTATGAACGTTCCCTCGGCTTTACAACCATGGGCAGGCTGCAGAAAAAGCATCGCCGGCTGATGTCGGAAAGCACTGACGGCCGTCCCGATGTGCCGGCGACCACCCACTTGGACTTGGTGGACGCCATCAAAGATCAGTACCTGCCCTGCCTCTTCTTTACCTTCAGCCGCAGAAAGTGTGAAAGCAACGCGCTGGAGCTCAGCGAAGCACAGGACTTTCTGGACAAAGCCCAGAAAGCCCAGGTGCAGGCAATTATCGATGAAGTGCTGGAGCGTTATCCAAATGTAGAAAGCGGACGCTGGCCCCACTTGAGACGCCTTCTCTTAAAGGGGATAGCCTATCATCATGCGGGCATGCTGCCTGTTTTAAAGGACATTGTGGAAGAGCTGTTCACGCAGCGCCTGATTCAGGTGCTCTACTGCACAGAGACCTTCGCGGTGGGCCTCAACTTTCCCTGCAAGACTGTCTGTTTCGATTCCAGTACCAAATGGGACGGAGTCACATTTCGGCCCATTTCAAACCGTGAATATTTTCAGATGGCCGGCAGGGCAGGGCGCAGGGGCATTGATGAAGAGGGGTATGTCTTCACCGTTGTAGATTTGAATTACTTCGACGCCGGGGAGTTCCCCAGCATGAAGGAGGATGAAGTGGAGCCCCTCCAGAGCCAGTTCGCCCTGACTTATAACTCCATCCTGAATTTGGTGAAAAACTACAACGAACAGGACATCCACCGCATCCTGGGGCAGAACTTCGCTACTTACCAGGCTTCGGCGGAGCGGCAGGGAGTGCTGGTGCAGATCGAGATGCTGAAAGATGAACTTGCCCGTTATGAGCAGCATCTTCGCGGCCGGGACGGGCTTGCCCGCCTAATTCGCAAGAAAAGTGAGCTTGAGCGCCGTTTGGCCAACACTTACAACCGACGGGCCAAGAAGGGCATGAAGCGAGATCTGCGTGCTCTGATTCAGCGCATTGACAGCGCCTTTTTCCGCGAATATCCAGGACAGCAGCGCTCGGCGCTGCGGCGGGAGCACAGGAAGTTCCGCAGGAAAATCGCAGCCTATGAGCGCCTGATGCTGAGGGAAGAGGCCCTCGACCCACATAAGAAGTACATTCAGGAGTTTTCCGACAAGAAGGCGTTTTTGGAAGCCCTGGGCTATTTGGAGAATGATGAGCTGACTACTGCAGGACTTTTGGCCAGCCAGATTCACGGCAATGAGCTGTTAATTACCGAGATGTTCATGGAAGGGTTGTTTCAGGCCTATACGCCCCCTGAGCTCAACGCAGCCCTGGTTTCAGTCGGTTACGAGCCCCGGAAGAACGAGTTCCGCATCAAGCATAGACTGGATTTTTCGCCGATCATCCGCATCTGGCATTCCTTGATGAAAATGGAGCAAAGGATGGTTGGGTATTCGACTGTGCAGTTTAACGATCATGTGGCTGCCTTGGCCTACCGCTGGAGCAATGGTGAAAGCTTCACCAAGCTCCTGGAGGATTCCTCCGTTGATGAGGGCGATCTAGTCTTTGCCTTCAGGAGAGGCATCGACCTTTTAAGGCAGGTGCGCAACGCTACGACTGAAGACGCACATCTCAACGGGAAACTGCGAGAATGTATTGAGCTTATGGATCGGGATGAAGTTTCTATTTGGCTATAGATAGCATAATGAGGTGCAAGATGTGAAGTATCGACTCCTTGCTTTAGATATTGACGGAACGCTGCTAAACAGCAAATCGGAGCTGACCCCCCGCACTAAGGAAGCAATTCGTAAGGCTAAGGAACGCGGCATGAAAGTTCTGCTGGCAACCGGGCGCAGATTGGCAGGCACCCTTCCCTTTGTCCAGGCCTTGGGTTTGAATGAGCTGGTCATCGTGCATAACGGGGCTGTGGTTTATGATCCCTCTTCAGCAAAGATTCTGGCGCAGCACGGGATCGACCTGGCTGCTGCCCGGGACATAGTGGACAAGCTTGACTTTCTGGATATCAATTATGTTGTCTATACCGGGGAGAGCGCCGGTGAAAGGGTGGTAGCCCCTGCAGGCAGCTGGGACGAACCCGAGGATCTCTTAGGCTGGTTTTTAGGCGTGGAGGCAGAGTTTTTACCGAAGGTGGACTTAGAGGCTGCCCCGGTGCGCATCTCCCTGATTGACAGGGCAGACAGGGTTGAAGCCCTTTACGGGGAGTTTGCCGGGGGCAGCTTTGGAAAGGTGAACGCCATGCTCTTTGGAGCAGAGGGTGACACCTGGAAGGGTATTGAAATCATCGCTTTCGGCTGCAGCAAGGGTGCCGGACTGGCCTTTGCTGCTGAGCGGCTGGGGCTGGAGGCAGAGCATGTAGCGGCCATTGGCGACAATGTCAATGACCTTGAGATGATTACCTGGGCAGGCCTGGGAGTTGCCATGGCCAACGGTTCTGAACTGCTCAAGAGCAAAGCGCGCAAGATAGCTCCCGACTGCGACCAGGACGGCGTGGCACAAGTAATTGAGGAGCTCTTGGCTTAGGAGGTTAAGCTGTGACTTGCCTGTACTTGGTTCCAAACAGTTTGATACGCAGATTCAGGCGGCGCCTGGTCAGGGAGGGAGACTCCTCTCTGGTGATGACGCTGCCCGGACTCGCAGCCCAGATTCTCAAGGAGGGTCTGGTTTCCTACAGGGAGGACAAGATCGTGGAAGAAGTGGCTGTTTGGCAAAGCGTCCAGGATTATGCCGAAGAGCTGAAGTTTTTCGCGCCTATAGCCCATTACCCGGGTTTTGTCCAGGAGCTGAAAACGCTGTTTCAGCAGGCGGATTTCGGCGAAGACATCTTTGCTTCCATGCCCGAAGCAGGCCGCCTTGAACTGTATTTACTGCATACCAGGTACAAAGAAATTCTGGCGGGCCACGGTGTATTGGATGCTGCAGACCAGATGAAACGCAGCGTAGAGTTGGCAAGGCAAAGGAAGGCGCTGCCTGAAACAGAGAAAGTAAGAGTGTATGGATTAGGCGAGCTTCGCCCCCTGGAACAGGAACTCGTGCAAGCTCTAGCCCGGGGAAGGTCATTGGAAGTCATTCGACCGGAGGCTTCAGCTGCAGAGGTTTCAGTCAGCAAAGCAAGCGACCCCATTGCCGAGGTGGAGATGATTGGAGAGGAGCTGCGCCGCAAGATCGAGCAGGGTGTTCCAATTGACGAGCTCGGGGTGGCGTTCCCCAATCCTGGGCAGTATTTGCCGATTCTCCGCATGGTCTTTGGGAAAATGAAAATCCCCTGGAGGGTGCCTGAGGTGAGTCTGCGCAACACTCCTCTAGGCAAGACTTTCCTCACCGCATTCCTGGCAGAGCTGCAGGGCTGGCACAAACACCACTGGGAGCTGCTGACTGCACCTGGCTGGGGTCTCCCCCATGTCTTAACGGACGAAGAAAAGCGTCTGCTCCGCCTGGGGCCTCCTCTTAGGGGTTTTCCTGCCTGGCGCGAGTATCTAGGGATACAGCCTGGCTGGGAAGAGCTCTTTGAGCTTCTCAGCGCCATCGTCAAGGAACTCTTCCCCAGACCCCTCAGGGAATACGGGGCCCTGCTGGAAGATCTGCTGGACAAGCTTCAGCCGGAGTTGTGGGTTGTGCCTGATGAAGAGATAGATAACTGGGCTGAGCTCGTGAAAGCGTGGGACGGCCTGCAGAAAATTGCCCAAGGTTTCACCCAGTTTGACTGGACGATCACGCCTGAGCGATTTGTTCAGCTGCTGCAAGACCTTCTGGACAGTTATCAGATCCAGGGCAGACGGATTTTTTCTGAGCAGGTGCAGGTGGTCAGTGTGGAGCAGCTTGGAGCTCAGATGTATGGGCAGCTTTACGCAGGAGGACTGGTGGAGGGTCAGTTTCCGCCCCTGAGGAACGCTCATTGGCTGACCAAGGCCAGACCTGCCCTGGTGAGAACAGAACTTTTTGAACGCCTGCTCAGTGCAGCAGCGTGTGTGAACTTATACTATCCAGAGGTGGACCGGGCAGGCAAACTGAATCTGCCCGCGGCCATCCTGCCGAAACAGGCAGAGGAAACCAGGACCGTCAAAGGGGAAGGAATCCACCACCCCACTCTTTTCCTGGGGGAAGGTTTCTTGGAGGACAGGGAGCTTCTCAAGGAGCTGCAAAGCAGGGTCCTAGAGGACGGTCTGTCAGTCTCCCAGCTGAACCGCTATGCCAACTGCCCCTTCCAGTTCTTCTGCAGCTATGTCCTCAGGCTGGTACCGGATGAAGAAGTATCCCTGGAGCTGGATGCCAGGGATCATGGCAATCTGGTCCACAAAGCACTGCAGGTTTTTTGGGAGGAGCACCTGGAAGGTCCCCTTCCGGATGTCGAGGACGGACAGGTCAAGATTGAAGGCCTGCTGAGAAAGGAATATGACGGCGTGGGCGCCCAGCCTTCCAGCAGACTGATCAGGGAAATGCGAAGTTTTATCCGCTCTGACTTAACCTGGGCCCAGAGGGGATTTCGCCCTAAATATCTGGAAAAATGGTTCCAGGGGCTGGCCGTCACTACAGCTTTGGGACCTGTAGTTATCCGAGGACGCATTGACCGTATTGATCTCAACGCGGAAGGTGCCTATGTGCTCTACGATTACAAGACGGGGACTGCTCCCCAGATTAGCGCCATGGTCGCGGGAAAAGATGTACAGATTGCCGCCTATCTTCTGGCTGCCCAGGATATCCTTCCCCAGGGACAGAATGTTGGCGCAGCCTACTACGTGATCAGGGAGAGAAGCAGGAAAGGTATATTCCATGAGGCTTACTGCAAGGAACTTGGCGTAACTAAAGGCAAGAATGTTCTGGACGAAGCGGGTTTCGCAGTGCAGAATGAAAAGTTTGCCGAAATCTTGCAGGACTATGCCCAGCGTATCCTGGAGGGTGAGTTTCCCATTGAACCTGCCAGTTCCAGAATCTGCAGTTTTTGTGCCTTTCAGGGTATCTGCCGTAAGGAGGTGGGGTTCTAATGTCTTTTGAACCGACGCCCAGCCAAGAGAAGGCTATTACCACCATCGACCACCCCCTGGCGGTTACAGCCGGCGCAGGCTCAGGCAAGACGCGAGTTCTGGTTGAGCGCTATCTGCATCTGCTAGGGACAGGCGTTCAGGTAGATGAAATTGCCGCCATTACCTTTACAAAAAAGGCCGCCCAGGAGATGAAGGATCGCCTGCGGGATGAACGGCCCGACTTAATCGAAAGCATTGAGCAGGCCCAGATTTCAACGATCCACAGTCTCTGTCAGCGCATTATTAAGGAACACCCTCTCCAGGCAGGGATTGATCCCCGTTTTCGTGTGGGAGAAGAGTGGGAAACCAGGGTTATGCTCGGCGAGGCGGTTGAAGAAGTGATCGCTGAGTCGGATCCGCCTGAAGAGCTGGGCAGTCCCTCTGAAGTTGCAGCTATGGTGCTGGACTTGTATGAGAAAATGGCCGGCAAGGGGGATTTTGACTTCGATTATGCTTTTTCAGAGGACGAGGTGGAAGATTTCCCCTTGTTCCAGCTCCGTCAGGCTGCCGCATGGGTGTTAGCCCTAAAACCCACCACCGAGGTCCAGGAACGGATATTGGCAGAACTGGCAGAGGAGTGGCCTGCTCTGGCTGACCTGTTGGCCTTCCCAGATGACGGGCTGCGCCTGGAGGCTCTGGATGTACTGCTTAATCTGATTAAGAAAATAAGGGGAAAGCTGGCTGAGCAAACCCGGGAGTTTCGGAACTTAATCGAAAGGGCCCAGGGGATCATTAAGGAGAAGCAGGGCCGAATGATCCTTGCGTATGTAGGGGAGATTTTGGCACAGGTCCACGAGCTTTACCGAGAGAGGAAGAGACTCTTCGGCGTCTTGGACTACAATGACCTGGAACAGCTTGCCTACGAGCTTCTGCAGGATCCGAATGTCCTTGCCGACTACCCCTTTAAGCATCTGTGCGTAGATGAATTCCAGGACACCAATCCCCTGCAGAAAAAAATTGTGGACTCGCTTGTAGAAGGCGGTGCCACGCTTTTTGTAGTAGGTGACCCTAAGCAGTCGATCTATCGTTTCCGCGGTGCAGATGTAGGGGTCTTTCTGGATACTAAGGCAGAAATTGCAGCTGCCGGCGAGACTGTGTTTTTGGAGGAGAACTTCCGCTCCCGCCCTGAGCTGCTCAGTTTTGTCAATGCTTTTTTTGGCGAACTTTTGGCCGGGGAAGCCATAGGCTTTGAAAAAAGTGCGGCAAAAAAAGAAGAAGCTGGACAACCTTGCGTGGCGATCCTGCGGACGCCGGCAGAAGATGAGCTTTCTGCCGAGGCCAGGGCACTGGAGGCCGAGCAGATCGCCCTCAAGATCAGAAAGCTGGTGGACGGAGGAGAGTACCGCTATGAGGATATCTCCCTTCTCTTCCGGGCGATGACCAATGCGCACATTTATGAGAAAGCCCTGAAAGAAGCTGGCATTCCCTATGTGAATCTCAGCGGCCGCGGGTTTTTTTCAAAACAGGAGATCCAGGATGTTCTGCACTACTTCCGCTGGCTGGAAGATGCTCAGGATGAGGCCGCGCGATTGGCAGTGCTGCGCTCTCCGTTCTATCTGGTTTCCGATGAAGGCCTGTTCTGGCTTAGACAGGGACGCTTGGACAAGCTGAGCGCCAAGGAGCAGGAAGCGGTGGTCAAGTCGCAGGCAGACTATGACTTTCTCAAAGCCCAGTCCAGGCACAGACCCGCCCCGGAGGTTATATCCAGCCTGCTGCAGCGGACAGACTATGTGGCTAAAACCTGGCGCCTGCCTTTCGGACCGCAAAAGGTTGCCAACATAGAAAAACTTCTGGAACAAAGCTGGGATCTCTTTGCCAAGGATGTGTATGCAATTCCGGAACAAGCGAGATTTCTGCGCCTGATGGCACGAGAAGCGCAAAAAGAGGGAGAGGCCCTCCTTGATGCGGAACATGCCGATGTGGTGGTGCTGCGGACGATTCACGGGGCTAAGGGCTTGGAGTTTCCAGTAGTCTTTCTGCCTGACACCAATGCCGGAGCAGTGCGGGCTCAGAAGGGAGATATTCTGTACCATCCCGACATTGGCTTAACCTATCGCGGCATGGCAAGCTTTGAACGTCTGAAAGAGATCGAAAAGCAGGAAGAAATCAGCGAGGCCAAGCGCTTGCTTTATGTAGCTGTCACCAGGGCTGAAGAGAGGCTTTACTGGTGTGCCAGGGACGGCAAGACAGCGAAAGACAGCTGGTGGTCCTGGCTCCAGGCTGCCCTCGAATGGCTGCCGGGAGATCTTTATAGGGAGGTGCCGGGGACCCTGCCGCCCCTTGAAGGCAAGGCGCCTTCGGCAGAACTTGTGCAACCGGAGTTTCCAGACTATGTGCCGCTTACGCCCCAATACAATCAGGTTTCCTTTTCCGTCACTTCATTGATGAGTTATGCCCGCTGTCCTCGCTATTATTATCTCCGCTATATTCTAGGCGTGCCTGAACGCAAGCCCGTCAGAGTTCAGGCTGGTTCAGGCGGTGCCGGGGCGCCCCTGAGCGGGACCCAGAGGGGAAATATTGTGCACCGGGTGGTTGAACAGATCAAAGACCCGCGCATGCTGTCGGAACTGGTGGAACATGCTGCCGCGATGGAAGGTGTGGTACTGGATAATAGGCAGAAGTCCGGGCTGGAGGAGGTTATCACAGCCTACCTAAACAGTGAGTTTTTTAGCAGAGTGCGGCTGGAGCAGGGACGGGGCAAGATTTTCCAGGAACATGATTTTATTATTCCCGCGGGCGACTTTTATGTAAACGGCTTGGTTGACCATGTCTACCTCGGTGAGGGGGGCATTGAGATTGTCGACTTCAAGTCCAACTGGATCACCCATGACCAGGTGACTCAGGTGGGTGCAGGTTATGATGTGCAACTTCGCCTCTATGCCTGGGCGATGGCTAGGGAGTTTGGGCTGCCTGTAATCAGCTCGCAAGCCTATTTCCTGATACCTAACCGTTTATACGGGCTGGAAGCTCGGCTCTTGGACGCTGATCAGACAGAAGAGTGGCTGATTAAGACCTGTACAGACATCATTCAAGGCTCTGAACAGGGCGCGGCGGCTTTTCCCATCAGGAGCGACTGTTCTCTCTGCCCCCAGAATGCATATTGCAGAACTTCTAATGATGTTTCTCCTTTTGGGGAGAATACAGGTATTGACATGGAATGGGCCAAGGAGGAGTTATTGTGAAATTCACACAGTGTGAACTGAGCGAAGGTGTGCGCCTGCACCTTTGTGAAACGGATAAGTTTACGTCCCTGACCTGCAAGATCTTTATCCAGCAGGACCTGAAGGAAAAGGAGGCGACGGGCACCGCGCTCCTGCCTCTTTTGCTGCGCAGGGGATCGCGAACCTTTCCTTCCACCCTGCATATTGCCCGGGAGTCGGAGGAGCTGTATGCGGCGGAGTTTGGTTCTGACATTTTGAAAGTCGGTGAGAGGCAGATCCTTGAGCTTTACTTTCAAATGGTGGACCCCAGACTGCTGCCGCAGGGAGAGAAACTGTTGGAGCGGGGGCTAAGGTCGTTTTGGCAGATTTTTACCGAACCCTTTGGCCCTGGCGATCGCTTCCATGAGCCGTATTTCTCACAGGAAAAGCGCACCTTGGAACAGGATTTGAAGGGGTTGGTCAATGATAAGCGATCCTATGCCCTAGCTCGGTTTACAGCCCTGATGTGCGAGGACGAACCCTTTGGGATTTACAAATATGGTGATCTGGAAAGCTTGGAACACTTGGACAACCGCTTTGTATATGAGCATTACCAGAACCTGCTGCAAAGGCATCCCCTGGATGTTTTCATCGTCGGGTCCAACCTTGACCAGGCGGCAGATCTCTTCGCGTCGCTGATCCCAAGCTCCGGCCGCAGTGTCACGCTGCAGAAGCCTATGAGAGTTCAGGTTGAAGGGGAGCGGGTTTTCGAGGAATCTCTGGATGTAAACCAAACAGTTCTGGTAATGGGGTATTGTACAAACTGCACCTATCTTGATGACGATTACTATGCGCTGCTGGTGGGCAACGGAGTTCTCGGCGGCTTTCCCCACTCCAAACTGTTCATGAATGTGCGCGAAAGAGCCAGCCTTGCTTATTCTGTGGGTTCGAGCATTGAAGGCAGCAAGGGACTGCTTACGATCGTAGCAGGCATCAGCGATGACAGCCGGGAGCAGGCTGTGGAAATCATTAATGAGCAGGTGAATGCCATTAAAGGAGGGCGGATCAGCCCTGAGGAGCTGGAGCAGACAAAACGGGGCCTGATCAGTGCTATGACCGGCATCAACGATAATCCTGCAGGCATTATCGATCGCAATGTGATCGGAATGGTGGAGGGGGAGCTGCGCTCCGTAGACCAGGTTGTGGAAGCCATCAGCAGGGTGGAATATGATGATTGCGTCCGAGCGATGCAGGGCATTGAACTCGACACCACCTATCTGCTGCGTCCAGGGCAAAAGGAAGGAGCAAACTATGGAGAAGATTAAGACCCCCACTGGAGATACCGTATACAGCAAACGGCTGCCCAATGGTTTAAGCTGTTTTGTCTTTCCTAGAAAGCAGTTTTTGAGAACCTACGGGATGTTGTCCACCAATTACGGCTCCATAGATCTTAGATTTGGAGTTTCCGGCGGAGATTGCGTGGATGTTCCCGCGGGTATTGCCCACTTCCTCGAACACAAACTCTTTGAGGAGGAAGGAGGCAGTGTTTTCAGCCGTTACGCGGAATGGGGCGCATCTGTCAATGCCTTTACCAGCTATACCCAAACGAGCTATCTCTTTTCTACCACCGAGAATTGGGAGGATTGCCTGCGGCTTTTGATTGAGTTTGTGAACAGTCCCCATTTGACGGACGAAAACGTAGAGAAAGAGAAGGGAATCATTATCCAGGAGCTGCAAATGTATGCAGATTATCCGAGTCACCGCATCCACAGTCTGCTCTTGGAGAACCTGTACAGCGAGCATCCCGTCAGGCTGGATATCGGCGGCACGGCAGAGTCGGTGCAAAGAACCACTGTGGCTGATCTGATGCGCTGCTACAATACCTTCTACCAGCCCGGAAACATGGCGCTGGCAGTTGTCGGCGATGTGGATCCGGCTCAGACTCTCCAGATGATCGAGGACAACTATCCCGTCTGGGAGCAAAGCACAGGACCCATTGAGCGTTTTGATCCTCCAGAGCCGCGTCAGGTCAAGGCCGCCAGGGTAGAGGAAGAACTGCCAGTTTCTCGTCCCCGCTATCTCTTAGGTTTTAAGCACGAGCCCGTCTGGCAGGGGGAGGATCTTCTCCGCCAACAGATTGTGATGTCTTTGGGCATGAGGCTGATTGCAGGCCGGAGCTCCGCAAGCTATGAGAGGCTGTACGCAGAAGACTTGATTACAGACTCTTTTTCAGCATACTTCAGCGCAGACCCTAGATTTGCCTACTCAGCCATGGGCTCGGAAACCCGGGATCCTGATGCCCTCCATCATGCATTGAGCGGGATCATCAACGAACTGAAGACTGCCCGAGTTTCCAGCGGCGATGTAGAACGCCTGAAAAGGCAGTTTTACGGGGCGCATCTTGCGTCCTACGACTCCTTCGAGTATACCGCAAATCGCCTGATCTCCAACTATTTTCGGGGGATCCCCTCTGACAGTTTCCTGGAAGTGCTGCAAAGCGTGACAGCAGATGAGGTGCAGGCTGCCCTGGCAGAGCATCTTGACTGGGAGCGGTCGACTACTGTTGTGATAAGGCCGGTGAATGATCATGAGCAAGAATGAGCTTAGAAGGGAATTGAAAAGGGAGAGGGGCAGGGTGCCGAAGGATCTGCGGGAGCAGTGGAATCAGGCGATCTTTCAGCATCTTTCCCAACATCAGGTTTATGCAGAGGCTCACAACGTCATGACCTATCTCTCCTTCGGCTGGGAAATCGACACCTGGCAGATTGCAGAACACTCCCTGTCCCTGGGCAAAGAAGTATACGTGCCGGTGGTGCAGAGCAATCCCAAGGGGCTTGTGGCCAGGCGTTTTACATCCCGGGAAGCTCTTTCCCCTGCCGTCTTTGGCATTTTGGAACCTGGACCGGAAGCCCCTGCTGCTGACCCTGAAGAGCTGGATCTGATACTGGTGCCAGGCCTGGCCTTTTCACCTCAGGGCTACCGCATCGGCTACGGAGGCGGCTACTATGACCGGTTTCTGGCCTCGACGCCTGCGAAGACCGTTGGCTTAGTGTATCAGACCTTTGTGCGCGATGTGCCTGTAGATCCCTGGGACAGGCCGGTGGACTTCCTAGCCACTGACGAAGGTGTGTTTGGAAGGAAATAGTCCCCTTTTGCAGAATTTAGGGTAGCAAAAGGAGGCGTCCAATGGTGCTCGGTAAATACGTTTTGGCAATTGATCAGGGAACGACGGGAACTACTGTAATCCTCTTTGACCGCCAGTCTGAGATGGTCGGAAAAGTGTATCAGGAATTCACCCAATACTATCCCAAGCCGGGCTGGGTGGAACATGATGCCCTGGAAATCTGGGCTGGAACTTTGGAGCTCTTGGAGCGCATTTTTCAAGAAACAGGTGTAAACCCCGCTGATGTAGCAGCCATCGGTGTGACTAATCAGCGCGAAACGATGGTGCTCTGGGACCGTAAAACCGGTGAGCCGGTGACCAGGGCCATTGTGTGGCAATGCCGGAGAACTGCAGGCATTTGCGACGATTTGCGCAGGCAGGGTTTGGAACCTCTGTTTAAGCAAAAGACAGGCCTGATTTTAGATGCCTATTTTTCAGGCACCAAGCTGAAGTGGGTTTTTGATCACCGTCCTGAGCTGCGGGAAAGGGCAGGAAAAGGCGAACTGGCCTTTGGAACAATTGATTCCTGGCTGATCTACAAACTCACCGGAGGGCAGAGGCACATTACAGATTACAGCAATGCCTCAAGGACACTGCTCTTTAACATTGCTGATCTCAAGTGGGACTGCGATCTCTTGGATGCCCTGGACATCCCGGAAGAGATTCTGCCTGAAGTTGTTCCTTCCAGCGCAGTCTACGGACACACTGCAGAGCTCGGCAGGATTCCTGCAGGCATTCCTATTGCTGGGGCAGCAGGGGATCAGCAGGCGGCGCTGTTTGGCCAGACCTGTTTTGAGCCAGGCACCATTAAGGCAACCTTCGGCACAGGTGCATTTATCCTGATGAACACAGGTTCCAGGCTGATCTCTTCAGACAGGGGCCTAGTAACCACTGTTGCCTGGGGCATTGATGGCAAGGTAGACTACGCTTTGGAAGGCAGCGTGTTTGTGGCAGGGGCTGCAGTCCAGTGGCTCAGGGATGAACTCGGGCTGATCAAGCAGGCAGCGGAAACCGAAGCGCTGGCTCTGTCTGTGCCCGATACCAATGGCGTATACTTTGTCCCGAGCTTTGTGGGCTTAGGGGCNCCCCACTGGGAACCCTATGTGCGCGGTATGATGATGGGCATTACAAGAGGAGTAACTAAGTCCCATCTAGTCAGGGCTACCCTTGAAGCCATCGTTTTTCAGACGAAGGATGTAGTAGATGTCATGGCCGCCGACGCTCAGCTTCCCCTAAAGGTTTTGAAGGTGGATGGAGGAGCGTCAGTAAACAATTTCATCTGTCAGTTCTTAGCAGACCTTACCGATATCGAGGTGCAAAGGCCGCGGATATTTGAAACCACCGCCCTTGGAGCTGCATACTTGGCAGGGCTGGCTGTGGGTTTTTGGAACAGCCCGGAGGAAATTCGCGAGTATTGGCAGGCCGATCAGGTTTATAAGCCGGAGATGAGACAGGCTCAGCGCCTGCGGCTGGCTAAAGGCTGGGATAAAGCCATCGCCAGCGCCAAGAGTTGGGTGAGCGATGATTAATTTCAAGAGTGTACGTAAACGGCGGATGCAGACCCTCAGGGAAGGTTTAGGGCGGAAGCCGATTATCGCTGGGCTGAAAGGCATAAAGGAGGCCCGACTTACCGGCGAGGCGGGTGTAAAAGTCTGTTTTTATCTGACAGGTGACATTTTTGAACTCAGGAGTTTAGCGAAGTTTTGCAAGGAGCAGGGGCAGATGCTGTTTGCCCATGTGGACCTGATTGCCGGGATTGCCAAAGACGGTCCGGGCATGGAAGTGCTGGCCAATGAGGTAGGCATTGACGGCATCCTGACCACAAAGGGATACCTGGTAGCAGCGGCACAAAAGGCGGGCATGCTGGGTATTCAGCGACTGTTTATGCTGGATTCGGAAGCACTGAAAACCGGATTGCGCATGATTGAGTCCAGTCAGCCGGACGCTGTGGAGATTTTGCCGGCGCTGGTGGTGCCCGCTGTGCGCGAACGTCTCTTGTCCCACGAACTGCCGCCCATGATTGCTGGAGGGTTGGTTGAAACCGAGGAGGAGCTGGAGCGGATTGTCAGGCCTCCGGTATTGGCTGTTTCCACCAGTCGAGCCGAGTTATGGAACT
>JGI24708J26588_10000121_pt1 | contig 58064 bp, 57 predicted proteins | sample BioPla1DNA2_FD_26588 | JGI IMG/M metagenome (IMG submission 26588) | reverse complement strand
TAAGAATATAGAAACCTTATTTTCCAGTGAATACCCAGAAGTTGAAGATTTAACCAATGAATTGATTCGCAAACTAAATAATCCGGAAACACGTAAGGATACTATGGCAATGTATGAAGATATTGCCCTTAGCTTCTATAATGATAGCAATGTTATAAATGCCCTATTGGAAAATGAAAATCTATCTAATAACAATGCTAAGGATAGAAATGATATATTTGAAAAAAATGCCTTCACAATCGAAAATAAGCTTTACAATATAGGTGCCAATAAAAAACATATTGTTAACGCACAGTTTGTAACTCCAAATAAACAATATCATATGGTAGAGTCTAAAGGCTATCGAAGGGGCGGAACCATAGGTGACCTAGATGCTTTTTATGAAAGTGAATTTTATCAACTACCATGCCAAAAGCAAGGCTACCCTGTATGGATAGATGGCCCCGAGCAAACTAAAACTTTTTATAAAACGGAGCAAAGTGTTTATGGTTTTGCTAATATAGTTACATTAGGTGTAGCTGTTTACACCCCTGCTAGCAGAGAATTTTTAGGTGTTTTAATTCTTAATATTGATCTAGCTTCCTTCTCTAATGCTATGAGAGGTTACGAATCCTATAATAATGGAAATACCTTTCTTGTGGGTAGGGATGGTGTTTTAAATTGGTTTAATCCTTCTATTAAAGCTCCTTCATTTCCCAAAGATCAAGTTCTAATTCCAACAAAAATACAGGAACAGAACAATATAATAAGAACAAACTTAAATGATAGGCCTGTACTTCTAGCATATGAAAAATTAGATAACTCCCAAATATATGTAACCCATATTGCAGATTTATCCGTTCTACTTGGGCGAACTTATCAAATTCGCAATCTATGTATTATACTTCTTATATGCATAGTTATAGCATGTTTTATAGCCTCATACTATGTAACAATTAGTATTTCTGATCCTATAGAGCAGCTTGTGGAGGTAATGGAGGAAACTGGTGATGGCACCTGGACTGCAAGGTATGATAACTCAGGTAATGATGAAGTTACTATACTTGGTAATCATTTTAATGAGATGGCTGATAAAACTAACCAGCTTATTGATCAAGTATATATCTCAGAAATTAATAGGCAAAAAACTCTTGTCAGCTGGAAAAATGCTCAGCTTAATGCTATGCTAATGCAAATTAATCCGCATTTTCTTTATAACACATTAGATATTATAAGGTGGGAAGCTATGTATGCTGCAAATGGGGAAAGTTCTGTAACCAAAATGATAGAGAAGTTTAGTTACCTTTGCCGTATGAGCACAAACATTGCTAGTAATACAATTACCCTTCAAGAGAGTATTGAGCATGCCACTATATATATGGATATTATTAATTTTAGGCATCAGGATAAGATAAAGTTTACTGTTAATAATGAACTAAATGCTAATGATTTATATGTGCCACAGTTTATATTGCAACCTATTATAGAAAATGCAGTTATTCATGGTTTTGATAATGCAAGTAAGGGGCGCAACATAACTATAGATACATTTTGTAAGAATGATACACTATATATAATTGTGGGCGATAATGGTAAAGGCATGAGTGATAAAGAAATTAATAATTTAAGAACATCCCTTAAAAAAGGAGACACTACCGAGAGTGTTGGTTTAATTAATGTACATCAACGTATACAACTTTTTTATGGAAATGATTACGAAGTTAAGGTCCTAAGTACTTCAAGCCAAGGTACAAAAATACAAATATCCTTACCTATCAGATACCATTCAGAAGATATGCAAAGTTAGCTAATGATAAAAAGATGTGTAGACTAATGTCTACACATCTTTTTATCATTTATTCTTATTTGTACTAACCCACTGGTTATTTCTTGCTGTCTTCTCATTTGAATCTTCTGATATACTATTGGTTATCTCTGCCCTAGCCCATTGATTATCTGTAGGTAGTTTTTCCTTATTCCACCTATACAATTTTTCATTAATTTCCTTGTTTTCTGCCATGAATAGACACTCCTTCCTATAGACTTTTATAATCAAAACTTAATAATTCATTAGGAATTATAAACTCTATAATCCCCTCTGCATAAGGTGCTATTTCATATAAACCAAACACTATAACTAACTGACCATCCTCATTAATATAGAAAGCCTGCCCTTCTTTAATACCTGTAAATCCATCATCATCATCAAAAAACACCTGGCCTTCTTCTTCTCTGTCCTTGATTTGTTTGTTAATTTCCTGATTTATTATTTCTTTATACTCTGTATCCTTGCCATAATAATCACTTATATATTCTTCTAAGCTTATTAGCCTGCTATTTCTTGTATCCACATTATAGTAAGTGTTCCTTGTCATACCATGAGCTCCACCCCTATAATCGTAAACAGATATACCTAAAGAAAATATATCGCCATTAGACTTTACATTATAATTTGTCAAAAGTTCATAAGGATAGGACGGACATATTTTTTTTGACTCTTTTTCAATTTGACACTTAATATTAAGCTGATTATTTTTTATTTTTTTATTTAATTTACGTTGAAATCTTTTATTATTGAAGTTATCCATAACAGGTATTTTCATATCAACATTTAGATACCTTGTCTCTTCTTCTATGAATTCTGTTGTAACTTTAATGCTACTGTTATTTTCAGATGACATTACAAATACTGCTGTTCCTGGTTTATCTTTTGGTAGATCCTCATCAGCATATAAACTAATACTAATTAAACTAGATAATGCAAAAGCTAAAAGGACGATTTTTTTGAATTTCACCTATGCACCTCCTAAATAAATTATTTAAGTTGCATTATTATTATCTCCACTTTAACCATAGATATAAGGAACAATAAGTGCCTAGAATACAAGTAATTTCTTGTTATATATAAGTTTTTTTGATATATTTGATTTATGTAATATGTATTTTTAAATTTTAAAAGGAGTGACTCAAATAATGGATAATACACCGCCAAATTATATAAATGGAGATGAATATTTCCAAAGTGCTGTTTTATTTACTTTTATAAAAAAAAATAATGACTATTACCTAGTTCTTGAACAAAGGTCTGCTAATATTAGCCAGGCTGGAGAAGTATGTTTTCCTGGAGGAAGATTTGATAAAGATAAGGATAAAACTACTAGAGATACTGCTATTAGGGAAACTTGCGAGGAATTAGGTGTAAAAAAAGAAGAAATTACAAATGTTAATTATTGGGGAACATATATTGCTCCTATGTCTACTTTAATCGATGTTTATATTGGATGTTTGCAAATAGATGATATAAACACCCTAGCTATTAACAAAGATGAAGTTGAAAGATTAATTGTACTACCCTATTCTTTCTTTATAAATAATCCACCTTCATCTTATGAAATTGATAGCTGGTCCTATCCATATCGTAAGTCTAAGGAAGATAAGGATAAAATCTTAGATATATTCCCTGCCAAAGATTTTGGTCTACCATCTAAGTATCATAAGCCATGGAGGGGGAAATCTAGGCAGGTATACCTTTATCCTAACGATGATGTTCCCATTTGGGGTGTAACTGCCAATATAATCAGAGAATTTATAAAACAATATCCCTTAGCCAAGCAAATATTTAGTGAGGTGGAATAATGAATAATATTTCTAACATAGTAAAGTCCCAACAAGATTTCTTTAAATCAAATACTAGCAAAAATATAGATTTTCGTATATATCAACTAAAATCACTAGCCAGAACCATAATAAAATATGAAGAGCAAATTATAGATGCCCTATATAAAGATTTTAAGAAGCCTGCCTTTGAATCCTATACAACTGAACTATACACAGTGCTTAGTGAAATTAAATATTTCATTAAAAATTTACCTAAGCTTTCAAAAAGCAAAAAGGCATCTACATCCTTTATTAACTTTCCATCTAAGGGATATATTACTCCTGAACCTTATGGGGTTTGTCTCATTATATCACCTTGGAACTACCCTATACAATTAACTTTATCTCCCCTTGTAGGCGCAATAGCTACAGGTAATTGTGTAATAATAAAGCCTTCTGAGCACTCACCAAACACCAGCAATATATTAGAAACAATCATTAATGAAGCCTTTCCTCCCCATTACATTAGCCTATTAAAGGGTGATGAGAGTGTAGCCAAAGAATTACTTAACCAAGATATTGACTATATCTTTTTTACTGGTAGCCAAAGGGTTGGTAAGAAGGTAATGACTAAAGCAGCTGATAATCTAATACCTATAACCTTAGAATTAGGGGGCAAAAGCCCTGTCATAGTGGATAGGGATGCCAACATCCCAGTTACTGCCCGTAGAATAGTATGGGGTAAATTCATTAACTGTGGCCAAACCTGCGTAGCACCTGATTATATTTTGGCACATGAAGATATTAAGGATGAACTTCTGCATTATATTTGTAAATATATTATTAAGTTTTATAGTAAGACCCCTGAGCATAGTCCTGATTATGCCAGGATTATTAGCGCGGATCACTTTGATAGATTAAAAGCTTACATTCAAGAGGATAAAATCTTCTTTGGTGGTAAAACTAATAAAAAAGACCTATTTATAAGCCCAACAGTCCTCCATAATATAAAGCCTACAGACCCAATTATGCAGGATGAAATCTTTGGACCACTGCTTCCTATTATAACTTTTAGTAAATTAAACCATGCTATAAAAATTGTAGAAAATAATCCTAAGCCACTTGCCCTTTATTATTTCGGCAATAATAAAGAAAGAGAAAATTTAATTATATCTAGTATCTCCTTTGGTGGTGGATGTGTAAATGATACTATTATGCACCTATCATCTAACCATCTTCCTTTTGGTGGTGTAGGTTATAGCGGAATAGGTAGCTACCATGGTAAGGCTAGTTTCCATACTTTTTCCCACTATAAAAGCATATTAAATAAATCAGCTATAATTGATACACCCTTTCGCTACCCACCTTATAAGGGTAAGTTAAAGCTTGTACGAGGTTTTACAATTTGGCAAAACCCTCGCCCATAACTTCATGTAATTGATGGACTGTTACAAATGCACTTGGGTCCACAACTGCTATATGGTGTTTAAGCTTAATAAATTGCCTCCTGCTGATTACCGTTGTTATTACTTCCTTGCCTTGCTTGGAATATGCCCCCTTAGCAGAATATATAGTTGCACTCCTATCTAAGTCATTGATTATATAATCAGTGACTTCTTCTGTTTTATCCGTAATAACTGTAACATACTTGGATACATTAAACCCTGCAACAATATAATCAACCAAATAACCATTAATTATTATACCAAGTAAGGCATATAAACCTTTCTCTATTCCAAAAACACCTACTGCAGCACAGATTACGAAAAAATCTGCTATTTGTAGTGCTCTTCCTATATTTACTGGGAAGAACATAGTGATAATCTTAGCAATTATATCAGTCCCCCCTGAAGATGCGCCCTGGTTAAATATCATAGCTTGGCCTATACTTGTTAAGGTTATTCCAAAAATAAGTATTATTAGTGTGTCCTGGCTAATAGCATCTACGGAAGGAATTATCCTCTCATATAAAACCATGGATAATGATATAGCCATACTAGAGTATATAGTCTTTACACCAAAACCCTTGCCTATAATTAAAAAACCTATTGTAAACATTATTACATTCAAAACTAGCATAATTATTCCTATAGGTACATTTTGTATTATTTCTTTTATAACTATTGATAATCCACTTAGTCCCCCTACTGCTAGATTTGATGGTGCTAAGAAAAAATACAAGCCACTTGAAATACATACTGATCCTAAGGTAATAAATAAATACTCTTTTACATTATCTTTTATATTTAAGTCCATTTAGTCACTTCCTTTGTTGATTAAATCCTTTTTTTCCTTACGTGTTAATTGCTTTATCCTATATTCCCTTTTTAATGCGTCACTTTTATTATCAAAACTCTCCAGGTATTTTAGTTTAACTGGTTTTCTTCCCCTTGTATACTTAGCTCCCTGACCTTTATTGTGTGTTTCTATTCTTTTCTTTATATCAGTAGTATAACCAGTATAATATGTTCCATCATTACATTCTACTATGTAAACATAATTCATAACTTATCCCCTCACCTGCATAAAATCCTTTTAATAACATAAACTATATACTAGTTAAATAAAGGAGGTTTAATATGCCCTTACCTAATAATACAAAACATGTTTTTCCAGGTAGTAACACACCTTTAGGTTTTTATTCATATTATGATAACATCATACACGCTAATAATGCAAATAAAATTTTTATAATCAAGGGTGGACCTGGGACTGGTAAATCTTCTTTTATGAAGAAAATAGCCAATCACTTCGTCAGTCAGAATATAAATATAGAATACCACCTATGCTCTGCAGACCCTAATTCCTTAGATGCTATTGTTATTATTCCCGCCGGTGTTGCTATTATAGATGGGACATTCCCCCATGCAATAGACCCCCAGATTCCTGGTGCAATCGATGAGATTATAAATTTTGCCCCCTACTGGAATGAGAAAGAGATTCGCTCTAATAAAGAGGCTATCATACAAACAAATCTTAAAAGAAAGAGCCTATTTTCCAAATCCTATTCTTATCTACAGGCTGCCAAACAAGTATATGATGCCTACACTAACACCCAAATAAGCGCCTTGGATAATAACTCTTTTTATAGGATGGAACAGGATATTTTGCAGGAGATTTTTATAAATCATCATACTTGCAATTTTAGTAATTTACAAGGTCCTGGCCATAGTAGGCATCTTTTTGGGAGTGCTATTACTCCTGATGGTTTTGTTGATCATCTACATACAATTATCGGCAAAAGTCAGCTTATATATAGTATTAAAGATGCTCCTGGTGCATCTGCTAGCAACTTAATGAATCTTATCAAGACAAAATCCATAGAGCTTGGATTAGATATAGAATGTTATCATTCACCTATTTGTCCAGATAATATAGAAGATATTATTATACCCGGGCTAGGAGCTGCTGTAACAGTGTCCAATAGTTTCCATAAGGCCAAGATAGTTCCAACCCATGTCTACGACCTTAAGGATTGCTTTATAGCAAGTAGGTTATCCCAAATACAGGAAGAACTTGAATATGATAAGGATCTAATGGACTCATTATTCCAAAGAGGTATAAGGACTCTTAACAAGGCTAAAGACCAGCATAATATATTAGAGTCTTATTATATACCCCATGTTAGATTCGATGACATCAATAATTTGCTAGATATAATAATCAAGCAAATTGAATCCTTTTTATAAATTAATTCCAAATATTAAACACAAAAATAGGTATATCATCTTGTAGGCATTGTAAACCTAGCAAGTGATATACCTATTCTATATAAGATTTTTTTCTTATTTTTTCATTAAAGTTGTAAGTATTGCCTTTTGAACATGAAGTCTATTTTCTGCTTCTTCAAAAATTATATCCGCATATTTTTCAAACACCTTACCTGTAATTTCTTCTTCCCTATGTGCCGGTAAGCAGTGCATAACTATAACATCTTCCTTTGCATATCCCATTACCTTATCATTGATCTGGTAGGATGCAAATATGGTTTTTCTTTCTTCCGCCTCTTCTTCCTGTCCCATACTAGCCCATACATCAGTCATTAAAACATCTGCATCCTGGGCTGCTTCCTGGATATCTTCAGTTATAAGTAATTTGCAGCCACTTTCATTTGCTAATTCCTGTGCAAGCCCTGTAATTTCATCCTTAGGCATATATCCTTTTGGTGATGCTACTGATACATCCATACCAACCTTAAGGCATCCTACCATAATAGAATTAGTCATATTATTGCTATCTCCAATATATGCTACCTTAAGGCCCTCTAACTTTGATTTAAATTCTCTTATTGTCATAAGGTCAGCTAAAACTTGGCATGGGTGGAAGTCATCTGTTAGGCCATTAATAATGGGTATATTAGCATTAGCTGCAAGGTCCTCCACCTCTTTTTGATCGTAGGTCCTAATCATAACACCATCAACATAACGGGAAAGTACCCTTGCTGTATCTTCAATAGGTTCTCCCCTCCCTATTTGTAGGTCAGAAGAACTTAAGAACAATGCACTTCCTCCTAATTGCTTCATACCAACCTCAAATGAAATTCTGGTTCTTGTAGATGCCTTGTTAAATATCATAGCCAGGGTTTGCCCCTCTAAATATTTATGTTCTATGCCATGTTTTTGTTCGTATTTTAATTGATCCCCCAAGTTCAAAATCTCTATAATTTCTTCCTTGGTCCAATCTTGCAGTTTCAATAGGTCTTTTTTCATAGTACACCATCCTTAAGAATATCTTTTAGTATAATAAGCCCCATGTTAATTTCATTATCACTAATATTAAGCGGGGGCAAAAGCCGTATTGTATTGCCACCAGCACTTAGTATTAGGAGGCCTTCCTCTAGGGCTTTTTCCTGTACATCTTTAACCTTAATAGTTTCCCTAAGTTCAATACCTATCATAAGTCCCATACCTCTTATAGAAACTATATTTTCGTTTTGCCAGTCTGTAATATAATTCCTTATATATTCTCCCTTAGACTTAACACTTTCCAAAAATCCTTCTTGACTTACCTGATTTATAACCTCATTTGCAGCTGCACATACTAACGGATTCCCTCCATAGGTAGAGCCGTGGTCCCCCGGTCCTAAGACTTTGCTCATTTTTTCATTGCATAGGAATGCTCCTATGGGGACCCCGCCTCCTAGCCCCTTAGCCAGGCTTATTATATCCGGCTTTATATTAAAGTTCTCATACCCTAGCATAGCCCCTGTCCTGCCAATGCCGCACTGGACTTCATCAAATATAATTGCTATATCTTTTTCCTTTGCAATAGTTTCAACAGCCTTAACAAAGTCTTTTTCAAGAGGATATACCCCTCCCTCTCCCTGAACTGCTTCTAACATAATCCCGCATACACTATCATCTACTTGCCTTCTTAAATCATCTATATCATTTGCTATTACATATTTAAATCCCTCTGTAAAAGGATAGAATGATTTATGAAAATGGTCTTGCCCTGTAGCAGCCAAGGTTGTAATTGTCCTGCCATGAAATGATTGCTTAAGAGTAATAATATTATTGCGGTTTTTACCATATTTATCAAAACTATACTTTCTCGCAAGTTTAATAGCACCTTCATTGGCCTCTGCTCCCGAATTAGCAAAGAATACTTTTTCCATTTTAGTCAAGGAGCATAATCGCTCTGCTAAGATTGCTGCTGGCTTATTATAATAGAGGTTGGATATATGTGTAATATTTTCGGCCTGTTCTTTAATAGCTTTAGTTAAACCTTGGTTTCCGTACCCTACACTACTTACACCTATACCACTTGTAAAGTCTATATAGGCCCTTTCCTTATCATCAAATACTATGCTCCCGCTTCCACTTGTTATTATAAGCGGAAACTGACTATAAGTATCCATATACCATTTGTCTGCCTTATTAATTAAATTACTTTGCACGATTCCCCACCTTCATTCATATATAAATCTACGATATCATTGTCCCTATTCCTTCATCTGAAAACAGTTCTAAAAGCACTGAGTGTGGCACTGTTCCATCTATAATATGCGCCTTCTTTACCCCTCTTCTAACAGCTTCAACACAGCAATCTACTTTAGGGATCATTCCCTTAGTCAGTACGCCCTCCATAACGAGTGAAGGCACTTCCTGGAGTTTCAGTTCTGAAATTAGACTGTTTTCATCCTCCATATCCCTCATAATACCAGGTACATCTGTAAGTAGTATTATCTTCTCTGCTCCTAGCTCGGCTGCTATTTTGGCTGCTGCAATATCTGCGTTAATGTTGTAAGGCTTTCCGTCCTCAATACCCTTAGCTACTGTTGATATAATAGGAATATACCCCTGGTTTATAACATCATTAATTACCTTAACATTTACCTTCTTAATCTCTCCTACATATCCTATATCCTGTCCGTTAATTAAGAGTTGTTCTGCCTCTAGCATTTGCCCATCCAACCCACATAAGCCTACAGCCTTCCCCCCATTTTGCTCTACAAGGGAGACAATCTCCTTATTTACTTTGCCGCATAATACCATTTGTACAATATCCATAGTCTCACTATCTGTATAGCGTTGCCCTTCAACAAACCTGCTTTCCTTACCAGTCTTTTCTAGGAATTCATTAATTTCCATACCACCCCCATGAATTACGACTACCCTAATACCCACATAACTAAGTAATATCAAATCATGAATAACTGCCTGTTTTAATCCCTCATTTACCATAGCATGGCCACCATATTTGACTACTATAGTTTTATCCTTAAATTTTTGGATATATGGCAGTGCCTGGATTAAGACTTCCGCTCTTTCTGTATTTATAGAATCCATCTCTCTCTCCTTTAGGTACGGTAAGCACCATTTATTTTTACATAATCATAGGATAAATCACAACCCCAGGCTGTGGCCTCACAACTGCCTGAGTTTAAATTAACAATTATCCTAATCTCCTTAGCATCTAGTATCTTTTTAGCTAAATCTTCATCAAAGTCTGCACCTTTGCCATCTTTATATACTGTAATAAGCCCTGATTTACTTTCAATATCTATATTTATTTGCTTAAGGTCAACTTCCACCCCTGCATAGCCTAGTGCACATAATATTCTTCCCCAATTAGCATCTGCCCCAAACATGGCTGTTTTTACAAGACTAGAAGCTATTACTGACTTAGATAATTTCTCAGCATCCTCTTCACTTTTTGCTCCCTTTACAAAGCACTCTACTAATTTAGTAGCACCCTCCCCGTCCCTAGCAATCTCCTTGGCAAGATAAATATTTATATGTTGAAGGGCCTTTACGAATTTGTCGTAATTTTCATCCTTGCTTGTAATTTTTGCATTTCCAGCCTTGCCATTAGCTAGGATGCTTACCATATCATTGGTACTTGTATCTCCGTCTACACTAATTCTATTGTAGCTTTTATCTACGGTAGTCCCTAGTGCCTCCTTTAATAAGTCCTGGTCTATATTTATATCTGTAGTAATAAAGGAAAGCATAGTTGCCATATTAGGTTCTATCATTCCTGACCCCTTTGCCATGCCCCCAAGGGTAACTTCCTTGCCTTCTATTTCTATAGATAAGGCAATCTCCTTATTAGATAGATCTGTCGTTAATATAGCCTCACTTGCATCTATATGGCCTTCCTTACTAGCCCTTGATACTAGCTCCGGGATAGCCGCTTCTATTTTTTCAACTGGAAGCTGTACACCTATTACTCCAGTAGATGCTACTATTATATCCTCTTTATTTGCTCCTATTTCCTTAGCAAGCCCCCTGGCCATTTTGAATGCATTTTGTCTTCCTTTTTGCCCTGTGCATGTGTTTGCATTCCCACTATTTATGATAATAGCCTGGGCCTGACCATCTTTCAGATGCTCCTGAGTTACATATATGGGCTCCCCCTTTACAAGGTTTCTGGTGTAAACTGCCGCACCACTACACATAACATCTGAATATATAAAGGCTAAATCCTTTTTTTCTCTTTTTAATCCGCAGTGAATCCCTGATGCAAAAAAACCCTTGGGAGCCGTAACCCCCCCTTTAATTTCTATCATTTTTTCATCCTTTCTTAAAATGCTGGCGGTATAAGCATAAGACCTTCTTCTTCCTCAAATCCCATGCGTATATTCATATTTTGTACTGCCTGCCCTGCTGCACCTTTGATCATATTATCAATAGCTGAACTTATAATAAGTCTCTGACTTCTAGAATCATAATGGATTGATATATCACAGAAGTTTGAATGTGTTACATTTCTAATGTTTGCTACCTGTCCTAGTGGCAAAATTCTTACAAACTTTTCATCCTTATAATAATCCTTGTAAATATCATGTATTTCCTCAATACTTGGGCTTTCTTTCAGCTGCACATATATAGTTGATAATATACCTCTACTAACAGGTATTAAGTGAGGCGTAAAACTAACTATTACATCCCCACCACAAAGCTCAGTAAGTGTTTGTTCTATCTCAGGCATATGGCGGTGACTGGCTATTCCATAAGCTGTTATATTCTCATTACACTCTGAAAAATGGGTAATTTGTGATGGATTTCTTCCTGTGCCTGTTGTCCCTGATTTTGCATCAATGATAACACTGTCTGGCTTTACAATTTTATTTTTAAAAATTGGTGCTAGTCCAAGTACTGCACTTGTTGGATAGCAGCCAGGATTAGCAATAACTATCGATTTCTGTATTTGCTCCCTATAAACTTCTGGCAGTCCATACACCGCCTCCTTATGTATATCTTTAATTTCAAAGTCTTTTTGATACCACTTTTTATATACATCTTCACTTTTGAGGCGAAAATCAGCACCTATATCAATACAAACCTTATTGTTTCTTATGCATTTATCGACTATATGCTCACTTAAACCATGTGGTAAAGCTGTAAAGATAAGGTCACATTTATTTATTACTTCATCACTGCTTTCACACACTAGGTCGACTATATTAAGTACATTTGGATATATATCCTCTACCTTCTGACCCTGGTAGCTTACAGAACTTATAGATTCTAGTTTAACCTTTGGATGGTTAGCAAGCAGTCTTATAAGCTCTATACCTACATATCCAGTTCCCCCAACTATTCCAACCTTTAACATTCTTGCCCTCCTCATATAATTTAACATCTTTTTAAGTTACTTATAATTATGCATTATTATAAGTAAATATGCAAGCCTTTTTAAAAAAATTTTCTTCTAGGGAACTTATAAGCCTATTAAAGCATATTATATATCTTAGAATATATATTAAGGATTGATAAGTTTATGTATAATTCTCATTTTATTCGTCAAAATATTCAACTTCAAGATTATGGGCCAGATCCATTTGTTATTGATATAGAAGATGCTACAGAAGATAATAATACATTTCGTACAGCCCTTTGGACTGGGCAATATCTCCAGGTTACCCTAATGAGTATTGAGCCTGGGGATGATATAGGACTTGAGCTTCATTCAGATCATGACCAATTTCTTAGGATTGAAGAAGGGCAAGGACTTATACAAATGGGTGATACAGAAAATAATTTAAGCTTCGAAAGGCGGGTAAAAAGCGACTACGCAATTCTTATACCCGCTGGTAAATGGCATAACTTAACTAATACTGGTATTGTGCCAATTAAATTATATTCTATTTATGCACCTCCAGAACATCCACATGGCACTATTCATGAAACTAAGGATATTGCACTAGATGCTGAACTTAATCAATAGGTATTAGCCATAGCCCATGCAATACTAAGAAGCCTTATAGCTTCTGGGATTTCTTCCTTTTCAAGGGTAGCAAATCCAAGTAATAGCATGGGCTCAAACTCTTGAATAGGCTTATCTATATAGTATTTAGATATGCCATTAATCTCTATCCCCTTGTCTCTAGCACGCCCTATTAATTCTTCCTCAGTCATTCCATTTCTAACCCTTATTAAAACATGCAATCCTACCTTTGCACCTAGTATTTCTACGTCTACTAATTGCTTTTTAACTTCTGACACTAGCATTTCTCTTTTTTTCTTATAAACATTACGCATTTTATTTAAATGCCTGCCAAAATATCCATCATTTATAAATTTGCAAAGTGCCTTTTGCTGGAAATTAGAAACCGGACATATATAAAAATTCAATTTTTCTTTGTAAATATTTATTAATTCTTCAGGTAGAACCATATAACTTACACGTAAGCCAGGTGTTAATGATTTTGAAAATGTACCGATATATATAACCTTTCCATCCGTATCTAAGCTCTGTAAGGAAGGAATGGGTTTGCCACTATACTTAAATTCACTATCATAATCGTCTTCTATAATGTACCTTGCCGGCTCCTCATTAGCCCAGTTAAGCAACTGTATACGCCTACTAATAGGCATAATACAACCCGTTGGAAACTGATGTGATGGGGTAATACATGCTACATTAGCCCCTGATTCTTCTAACCCCTTGGGAATCATTCCTTTTTTATCAAGTGCTATTGCCTTATAACTAGCATGATTGCGCTTAAATATCATGCTTAATTTTTCATACCCTGGGTTTTCCAGTGCATATATACAATCCTTATTAAATAACTGTATTAAAAGTTGCAATAAATATTCTGTACCAGAGCTAATAATAACTTGACTAGGAGAGCAGTTAACTCCCCTTGATTGGTGAAGATATTTACTTATACTTTTCCTAAGATTTGGATCACCTTGGGGATGTCCACTTTCTAGTAGTCCTTTATCTTCTTCCGTAATGGTTTCCCTAGTCACCCTTTGCCATTGGCTAAAAGGAAAACTATCAAAGTCAACCCCTTGATGGGAAAAATCATATTTTTGTTTGCTAACTACCTTACTAACACCATATTCATCTCCAACTACTTCTTCTAAATCTATAATTCCATCTATTTCTGAAACATAAAATCCACTCCTAGGTTTAGAAAAAATATATCCTTCTGCAATTAATTGATGATATGCATTCTGGACAGTATTCTGGCTACACTGAAGGTAGGTTGATAGCTGCCGCTTGGATGGTAACTTGGTATTAGCATCATAGTTTCCCCTTAAAATCTCTTTCTTGATATGGTTATATAACTGCTCATATATTGGTTCATCTAAGTCTTTATTAAGGTTTATTGTAATAATATTCATCTATAACTCCTAACTGGTACCATTAAATACATCAAATGTGGGACTTGTTATACAGTCAGATTCTACCTATAATTGTAGAACAAGTCAAGTTTTCAGAAAGGATAGTTAATATGAATAATAATATGGAAGTCAAAAGAAGTCTTACCGAGAAATTCAAAGGTGGAGTTATTATGGATGTAACAACACCGGAGCAAGCAAGAATGGCCGAAGCTGCAGGTGCATGTGCTGTTATGGCCCTAGAGCGTATTCCTGCAGATATAAGAGCCGCAGGTGGAATCTCAAGAATGAGTGATCCTAAGATGATTAAGGAAATCCAGGATGCTGTTTCAATACCAGTTATGGCAAAGGTACGTATAGGGCATTTCGTTGAAGCCCAGATTCTAGAAGCTATAGAAGTAGATTATATTGATGAAAGTGAAGTTCTATCCCCTGCTGATGATACCTATCATATAGATAAAAATAAATTTGATACCCCATTTGTTTGTGGTGCTAGGGATTTAGGGGAAGCTCTTAGAAGAATTGCTGAGGGTGCTTCTATGATAAGAACCAAGGGTGAGGCCGGAACTGGTGATGTGGTTCAAGCAGTACGTCATATGCGTACAATTAATCAGCAAATTAGAGTAATACAAAATCAGCGCAGTGATGAATTATATGATTCAGCCAAGGAACTTGGAGTGCCATATAATCTTATAAAATATGTCCATGATAATGGCAAGCTCCCTGTAGTTAACTTCTCTGCCGGTGGCGTAGCTACTCCTGCTGATGCTGCCCTTATGATGCAACTGGGGGCTGAAGGGGTGTTTGTAGGCTCTGGTATATTTAAGTCAGGAGATCCTGAAAAACGCGCAAAAGCTATAGTAGAAGCTGTTGCTAACTACAATAATGCCGAAATTATTGCTAAGCTCTCTGAGGATATTGGTGAGGCAATGGTTGGTATTAATGAGGATGAGATTGAGGTAATAATGTCTGAACGCTAATATTTAAAAAGGATACATCCGAGGATGTATCCTTTTATGATTACTTCATAATATCTAAGATTGTTGATTCAATATAAGTTACTCCATCTTTTAACTCTGGAGCTTGACCAAATTTTCTTAGGCTTTTATTTAGGCTGTAATTGGCATCTCCAATTTTTATTCCTATGGTTTGGTTTTGTTTTGTTAGTGTTATGCTTCGCTCTTGGCCATTCCACTCTATTTCATATCCTAATTCTTCTGCTGTATCTCTAAGTGCTATCATTGATACTTTTTCTGGTTCTTCTTGATCAGTTTCTGAAATTACCTCTGCATCCTCAGTTTCTTCTTCTATATCTAGTAACACTACCTTACTTGGCACTGTTTGAGCTGGGATACTCTTAGTTGCTGCTCCGTAAAATACTAATACTGGTTTACCATATATATCTTCTACTTCTACAGCTTGCCCTTCTTCATTAACTAATAATGTATCTTCAGCAATTTTTAACTTTAGGTAGTTATCTGTACTAACTAGGTTATCATTAAATTCTCCGACATAGCTTGACCCTACATACTCTTCGCCTTGGATTACAATTATTTCTGGTGTTAATTGTGGTGGAAGGCTCATTGTCATCGGTGTATTTGTTGGGTAAAATGCGTCAATTCTCATTCCTTCTTCTAACTTGTCTGCCCCTACAAGTTCTTCTGATTCTCTGTCCCACAGGGATACCTTGTCTGATATGTGGAATACTACCCCATATTCATCTTCTTCAATATCTGAATCTACCCAGATGCTGATGTTACCATCTCTTTCATTTACCTTTGAAATCGTTCCCGTAAATCTAATATAATTATTCTCTTCTACTTCATTAATATAATCATCTTCTACTATCTCTTTGCTTATAGGAACAATATCAGGTCCAGGTTGTATTCTGTCTTCTGCAAAGCTTACCATAGGCATTGCCATTGCTCCTACTACCATAAGTGCTAAAACTTTCCTTCTAATTGATTTACTCATTATTATCTCTCCTTGCTTTTATTATATTCTTTCTTATTATTTATTCCTTATACACCTTTTAGACGTAATCATTTACTAAAAGGTTCCATAAATAAATAAAAAGCCATGGTTTATAAATATACCATGGCTTTTTTTACTCTTATAGGGTTGATTTCCATAAACCGTGAAGATTACAGTATTCATAAACATCTACTGTACCTTCTTTATTGCTAGCACTAAATACCGCTTTTGGGTCATCTCCTGGAGAAAGATTAATTCTTTCAATACCATTATCAGTTACAAGAGCAATCCATTCAATATAGTGTTCATCTACCATTGGATGTAAGGTTGATCCTACAACTACATTAATATTATCTCCTTCTTTAGTTGCTACTGGAACATGCTTTTCTGTTGTTTGGTCAGCTGTTTGAGCTTCTAATTTACTCATCTCTTGACCACAACATACCACTGGTACTCCTGAAGCTTTAATTAATTCTACTATATTACCACATTTTTCACATTTGTAAAAAGCTACTGTTGATCTCATATTAAGATTCCCCCTTGGTTCTTATAGTTTATAATCATTATTATCAAACAACTTATTCCCATTATAAACCCTTCCAGGAATTATTTCAACACCTTTATTATTTTTACTATCTTTGATCTATTTTAATATAGTCTCTTGTGCTTGAAACATTTCTATAAGCTGGCCTAATAATTTTGCCTCCACTTATAAGCTCCTCTACCCTATGAGCGCACCAACCTGCTATTCTAGCTATGGCAAATATAGGAGTGTGTAGTTCATTAGGTATTCCTAGCATATTGTAAACAAAACCTGAATAGAAGTCTACATTTGCACACATTTCCTTTTCTACTCCTCTAACCTTAGCAAAAATACTTGGTGTTAACTCTTCAATACTTGCATAAAGATTAAATTCCTTATCCATTTCTTTTTCCTTAGCAAGTTCGATAGCTTTTTGTTTAAGCAATATAGCCCTTGGATCAGATAAGGTATACACTGCGTGGCCCATACCGTATACTAGCCCACTACCATCAAAAGCCTCTTTTCTTAATATCTTTTCTATATAAGCAGCCACTTCATCTTTATCTTCCCAGTCCTTAACATTTGCCTTGATATCTTCCATCATTGCAAGAACCATAGCATTAGCCCCACCATGTAGCGGCCCCTTTAATGACCCTATAGCTGCTGCTATTGCAGAATAGGTATCTGTACCTGTTGATGAAGCAACATTAACTATAAATGTGGAGTTATTTCCCCCACCATGCTCTGCATGTATAGTCAAAGCCACATCTAGAAGTTCAGCTTCTTGTCTTGTATATTTACTATCTGGTCTTATCATATGAAGAATGTTTTCTGCAGTGCTTAAGTGTGGCTGTGGATTGTGAATATATAAACTTTCATTGTCATGATAGTGTATTTTTGCTTGGTATCCATATGCAACCATAGTCGGGAACCTAGCAATAAGTTCTATACACTGCCTAAGCACATTATCTATACTAGTACAATCCGGATTTGTATCATAGGAATATGATGCAAGCACTGCCCTAGTTAGCTTGTTCATAATATCTTTACTAGGAGCCTTTAATATCATATCTTCCGTAAACCCATAAGGTAATGGCCTGAAATCTGATAGTAGTTCATTAAATTCATCTAGCCTTTGCCTTGTTGGTAATTCACCAAATAGAAGCAAATAACACGTTTCTTCAAAACCAAAACGTCCTTCTTTTTCTGAATTCCTTACAAGATCTTTAACATTATACCCCCTATAACGTAGTTGGCCTGGTACTGATACTTTTTTACCATCTACAAATTCATATGAGTGTACATCCCCTACTTCCGTAAGTCCTACTAATACACCAGTACCGTCACTATTTCTAAGCCCTCTCTTAACATTATACTGAGAATATAGATCTGGTGAAATCTTTCTTTCTTTTAATAGTTCTCCTAACTCATCCATAAGCTCCAAGCTTTCTCTTGAAAAAACCATATTTTTACCCCCTACTTCAATCATAATTATAAAACAATCTAATAATGCAACCCCTCTCACTCTAACTTGCATTATAGTTATTTAAACATATCTATGTACGTCTTTATATAGGGGTGTATTCGCTTGATTGTTTTAGTTAAACTTATTCATTAGATTATACTAGCTTTCCCTATTTAATGCAACATATTTTTTTATTCCTTCAATTTTCCAGATTTTGCAGAACACTACTTTAAAATCCATAGCTTTCTAGCACACAAAAAGGCAACTGTGTAGATAGGTAGTTTAGTACCTCCTAAACAGCTGCCATCATTACCATCTTAACTTAACCTTCCTTGCCTATGCCATAGACACTTCCCACTGGCATAGTAAATATGAATCCCACTCCTGGCCTGTCAATCCCCCCAACTACATTGTCTATAGTCTCAACTACCTTATCTACTAATTCTTGGCTTTCAAGAACTGTAAATACTGTTTTGTTATATGGATGACCATCATCCAAGAAGTTCTTTAGATATCCAAACATAGGAATATGTTGGTCTGAGTTACTAGCAAGAGCCCTTCCCATTCCCTGGCTATCTATAATCGTAGCACCCTTAACTCCTATCTCAACAAATTCCTCTAGTATATCTTCTAGGTAGTCTGTTTCATTAAGAATTAAAAATAATGCTTGCATGCTTACACCTGCTTTCTCATATTTTAACCTTTTAATTTTCCAAATTCTCCTGCTTTATTAAGAGCCATCTTTGCAAATATTGGCCCCGAGATTTCATATACAAATACACTAAACATTATAACTGTAGTAATTGCTGCGCTATATTGTGGCAACTGATTTGCAACTATAATAGATAGTCCTATTGAAATACCACCCTGTGGTAATAAGGTAAAGCCTAAATATTTCTGAACCATTGGGTCTGCATCTACCGCCCTTGCTCCTATAGTAGCACCCACAATCTTACCACCTGCCCTTGCAATAATATAGCCAAGGCCTAGTAATCCAACCTGCGCCAATACTTTAAGGTCTAGGCTAGCCCCTGCTAATGTAAAAAAACAGCAAGTAGACCGGTGGAGTGAATTCATTAATACTATCAAAAACTCTTTTAGATTTTTTCATTAGATTAACTAAAGTACCACCTAGCATCATACATGTTAGCAGTGCTGATAAGTTTAATAAATTAGCAAGTCCTACACTTAATGCTATTGCTGCTAAACTTATTGAAAGCAATTCTTCTTTACTTTTTGATTTCTTAGCTACACCTGTAAGAATTATTCCTATAGCAAATCCAAGTACAAGTGAGCCTATTATTTCTATAAATGGCCATGAAACCATTTGCCAAAAACTTTGATCTGAAGTTCCTATAGATATGTGGGCTATTGACATTGCGATTCCAAAAATCATAATTCCCATAGCATCATCTATGGCTACAACTGGCAAAATAGTCTTTGTAAGAGGGCCATATGTTTTATATTGTCTTATTACCATAATTGTGGCAGCCGGTGCTGTTGCAGCAGACATAGATGCAATAACAAGTGAAAATACAAAGTCCTGGCCAAAAACAAAATACATCATTCCAAATACAAATAATACTGCACCTATAACCTGGGCAGTGGAAATAATAATTATACTTTTACCAAGTTTTTTCATATCCTTAATAATAAATTCGCTTCCGATGCTAAATGCTATTGCTGCTAGAGCAACTTCATTTATAGCTGCAAAAGAGCCTGCATCTTCTGGGGTAATAATATTAAATAGTGATGGTCCCAGTAGTAATCCAGCCACTAAATATCCTGTTACATTAGGTAAGGCTAAACGTTCAGCAGCCCTTCCACCCAAAATCCCTACAACCAATAAAATACCAAGCTTAAGAATTACATCCACTTTGAATTTCCTTCCATTTATTATTTACCTCCTATTTTAATTAAAATAAGGCTATATATCATATATTACAATACTATAATACACAATATATAGCCTTATGGCAAACTTTTAGCTTGCCTCTAGCCCACTTGATTCCATATTAGAAAGTATATAAGATACAAACTGGGAGCAAAAAAAGTGCTCTTTCCTAGTAATCCCACGGCCAATTACATAACTTAAAATACCAATAAAATTGTAACGGTAATCATCTTTATTAATATCAAACTAAAGGCATCTCTACAATAACTTTAAACAAATCCCCATCTATTTCTATATCAAACCTTCCACCTTGTATAGCAGTTAAACTCTCTGCTATGGAAAGTCCAAGACCTGAACCTTCGCTGCTTCTTGACTTATCAGCCCTAATAAAACGATCTGTTAATTCTTCTGGATCTATATCAAGGGGATAGGCTGACATATTTTTCATAATTAATCTACCATATCCATTGCTTTCTTCTATATCTATATATATTCTTGACCCTGGCATGGAATACTTAATGCTATTAGAAATAAGGTTTTCTATAATCCTCCACATATATTTACCATCAGCATATATTAAACTTTTTTCTTTCTCAGAGCTTATACGAACCTCTAGGTTAGCCTCTTGTGCCTTATCCTCATACTCCCCACTAGCCTGGTTTACAAGCTCATTAAGATTTACCTCTTCCTTATTAATAATTATATTACCACTTGATGCCTTGCTTGCCTCTATTAAATCTTCAATAAGCTGCTTAAGCCTATAGGATTTATCTTCCAAAATCCCTATATAATTATTAGCATTATCATTATCTATTTCTTCTTGCTTTAATAGATCTACATAGTTAATAATTGATGTCAAAGGAGTCTTTAGATCATGGGATACATTAGTTATTAGATCCGTCTTCATACGTTCTCCCTTAATAGCCTTATCCACAGCATTTTTAAGCCCATCCTGAATAGACTCAATGTCTCCTGCAAACTCCTCAAATTCCTTGGTAACTTTAGACTTATCTATTTTATAATCTAGATTCCCTTCTGATATTTCCTTAGCTGAACCCATTATAAGGGCAAGAGATTCCAGTTTTTCAGCAAGAAAGTATACTGCTATTCCATTGAAAGCTATAATTGTCAATTTACCAAATAAAAATGTATGGTAAATATTTTTAAACAAAAAACCATTAATTAGACCATAAATTACCATTATTCCTAAAATCCAAGGCTTAAATATCTTGTTGTTATATAGGCTTCCATATAGTTTTTTTACTATATTAATCAGATTACCTAAGGTTTTATATATTAAGCTATTTGTAAATAACTGTCCTTTTTTAAACTGCCTTATCATAGAGAAAAGATAAGTCATACCTACAACTGCATCTATAGCAAGTATAACTGCAGTTGATATAACTCCAAACTCTTTATTATAAGAAAAACTTAAAGTATTGGCTACAAAAATAATAGAAATCCAAGCTATAATCAAGACAAATATAGTTTGAATATCATTATATATATTGTCAATATTTGCAAGATAAATCTTGCCACCCTTTTCCTTACGTCCTGATACAAGCACTAAATAGATAAATGATATTAGAAATAGTATAAGAGATCCTATTAAGCCTGCTATAGCATACGGTTCATATGTTTTTACAAACTTATGGTTTTCATAAATCTCATGAATCTTATCACCTGCCACCAAGGGGTCATTAATAAGTATATATATATCCTGGGGTGACTTACTAAGCATGTTTTCAATATCTTCATAGTAGTATAAATCATATAAATCTTCCCGACTGCTAATATATATACTATTTGGATGATTTTTAATATCTTCAGGGTCTAGGCCCTTGGGTATTTTATAAGATATTTTATTAGTCTTTAAGTTCTTTATATAATAATTAAAATTAATTGCCTCAGTTAAATTATAATCTATCTTATTATAGCGATTTTTATCTAAGGGGTCCTGGCCACCATTTGTAGACTTAGTTGCAAATTCTACTAGATTATGGATAAGCCTGCCAACATGTTCCCTATATTCATAAGTTTCATCATAAGTAGAGGTATTTATATCATCACTATTTATCAATAAAAACCCACTACTTCCTAGTCCCACTATAATACTTATCCACAAAATAAATCCTGCTACTATCTTACCTGTCAAACTATATTTAATATTTTTCGATTTTGTATCCAATTCCCCACACCACCTTTAAGTATTTTGGTTCTTTTGTGTTAATTTCAATTTTTTCACGGATTCTTCTAATATGAACAGATACAGTATTATCCACAGAACAAGCTAAATCATTCCACACATGTTCATAGATTTGATCACTTGAAAACACACTGCCCATATTAGACATTAGAAAAAGCATAATCCCGTACTCTGTTGCAGTTAACTTTGCACTTTTTCCATCTACTAATATTTCTTTTGTATCCTTATGTAGCTCTAAGCCTCCAGTTTTTAGGACATTGTTTTCTCTTTCCATACTTCCCAGGCTGGTATATCTTCTCATCTGGGACTTAACCCTCGCCATAAGTTCTAGTGAATTAAAAGGCTTAGTAACATAATCATCAGCCCCAAAGTTAAGACCTGTAATCTTATCGGTATCCTCAGATTTAGCAGATATAATTATAATAGGTATATTAAGCTCCTGCCTAATCTTTAAAGTTGCAGATAAACCATCCATTTCCGGCATCATTATATCTAATAGTACTAGGTGAATTTCATTTTCTTTCAAACTGTTTAAAGCTTCCTTACCATTATAGGCTTTTACAACTCCATAACCTTCCTGCTTAAGAAAGATCTCAAGTGCATCTACTATATCCTTATCATCGTCACAAACTAAAACATTTAACTTCTCCACGTCTTTCCTCCTCTCTATGGTTATTTTACTAGGTGGTGTTTAAAAATTTACAACAAACTTCTTACGAAATTCTTACAAATAAAAAGGTCAGTCTCACCTGCTCTCTTTAGGCAAACTTCTGCTAAGTCTAGTTACTCCTGAATATTAACTTTCCTAAAAGCTACAAACTCGCTACACTCAAACATGTAGCTTTTCATACGGAAAGCTAGTATTCTTTCGTATAGGCTTAGGAAAAAGCTTGCAATTAGTTCGCAGATGAAACTTGACCTTTCGCTGTTATGGAATATAGAAACTTGACCTTTCTCTATTATGGAATATGGAAAATTGGTATTTTCTCTTAAAACTTTTGATTAATAATTAAATCGTAGTAATAAAAGCCTTCTAACTTTTTAAATATATTATAATTGGAGTTTGGCTTTATATTATGTTTGTTTAGAAGGTAGTCAGAGTTATCCTTGCCTAGTATGAGCTGCTCGCTTTGGGTTTTCCAGTAGTGGGAGATTTCTGTTTTTGGAAGCTTTAGGGTAAAGTTATCATATATATCCACTGCCTTATCTAGGTTTCCTTCTTTTTTATAAAAATATGATATATAAAGAAGCAGTTGTTTATTAGCTTCTTGCCCCGCTTCTTCTAATATGAATTCATAATTATTATAATAGTAATCAATATAATTTCTTATGTCTTTTGGCATTTCGTCTATAATACCTGCTAAGTATCCTTCTATAAATGTAGTAACACATGAAACTGTAAACAAGTCTAATTGCCTATTATTTATTCTTGGTAGAAGTCCCTCTAATAAAAGGTCCCTTAAATAGCCATTGTTTTCTATTACATCCTTATAGTCTACAGCAAAAGCAGCATATTGATAGAGCATAAGTGCTACAAAAAAATCATCTTCCTTATAGGCTTTATAGGCCGGGAAATCTGCATATACATTCTCTGTTTTTATAAAGCAAGTAAGTAGGGTAGTCACATTAATACCTATTAGGCTTAGCCCAATTACTGCTATATAGCCATCTTTGGCAAGCAAGAAGTTTCCTAATATTACTAGAAGTAAACTTGCTATAGGCCCCCCAAGTATAGCCCTTGCATTGGCTTTTTGATTTTCTTTAAATTCTTTATGGCTATTGACAGGTTTAAGATTAGGTACTACTATCCCTCCCACATTACCACCATTATGGTTAAATTTTAAATTCCACTTAGACCCATCAAATATAAGGCTAAGTATATATATATTTAACATCCTTACAGGTATTTTATTATATTTAAATCCTATAAAATGACCCATTTCATGTATTGCAATGGAAAAAAATAAAACTAAAACAATTATCAGTCCTATAATTAAAAAAGAGGCCTTCTTATCAGGAAATAAATACCTTAAAAGTTTTCCGCCCCCAAATCCTGCTGCATAACCTAAGGCTATACCTAGGATCATTAGAATAATCTTATGTTTTTTATCCATATTATCCCCCCATTTAATAATAAACACAAAAACACAAGGCTATGACTTAATATAGTCACGCCTTGTGCTTTGATTATCTTCTTGAAATATATTCCTCTATAACCTTAACTGTATTTTCAACTCCTATTGAGCTATCTATACAAAGGTCATAATTGGTTAGCTCCCCCCACTTATTAGTAGAGTAAAAATTATAATAAGCTTCCCTTTGTTTGTCTATCTTATTAACATGTTTCTTTGCACCTTTTTCATCAATACCATACTCGTTAACTGCCCTATTTATTCTGTTTTCTTCAGATGAGTGTATAAAAACATTAACACAATTATTATGCTCACTTAAAACATAATCCGCACACCTTCCAACAAAAACACAGGATTCTCTTTCCGCAATATCCTTAATAGTATTAAGTTGGGCTATAAATAATTGGTGATGTAAAGGTAGTTGTGTAGTGCTGTACATCCCAGTTTGAAAATAATAGAAGCTGTTCACCGATTTTTCATCATAATTCTCAAGTACTGATTCCGAAAATCCACTTTCTTTCGCAACTTCTGATAGCAATTCTTTATCGTAACAAGGAACACCTAAAGCCTTAGCAAGCGCCTGACCTACTTGTCTTCCCCCACTTCCATACATACGTCCAATAGTGATAACTAAGTTATCCATGATGGTTCCTCCTTTATATATTATATTCTCTATATCTATATTATAACACCTATCGCAGGAAATTTTCAATATTGTCTATACGTTTTTGCTCTTCCTTTATTATTTCAGATAAAACCTTATAAGTTAGGCTTAGTCTGTCCTTTTCTTCTTTAACTAAAAATCCCTGTATGCTAATCATTAGGGAAATACTTTGTTTTTGGAAATCCAAAGCTAGATTTAATAGCTGGTTTATACTACTTATATTGCTTGAATCTGGATATACAAACCCACTAATAAGGTTAGAAGCCTTATCATAGACATCAAAGTCTATACCAGGAAGCTCCTTCTTTATTAAATCTTTTTTTAATTGATTGCATGCTTGTACATTTTTATTTTCCTGGTTAGCAAGTATTCTTGCTGCAAATTTTACATCATCATCTATATTATCTGCAATACTTATTTCTTTGTATATATCATAGGCATTATTTTTTAAAGTAACAGCTCTATTTAATAGGTCTATAATTGTATACATAGTTTCCTCCTGTCACTAATAATTTATCACATTAAAGTGTTCTTATATTATATGCTTATTAGTCCTTATTATCAACTTCTGTTATACTATAATATGTAACAATTATAATTTATATAAATGAAATGGAGTGGATTTAATGAAATTCAATATTGGTAATGGTGGGTCAGTCCACATTATTACAGTTTTTGAAGGGTATAAGGATATTAATGAATCCCCAAAACTTTATGAGTTTATTACTAAAAACGACTTATTTAAGGCTAAGTGTGGTGATGTTTATTCCGATATATCATCAGCAGGCAGTAATACCATTTTACTAGGTCTAGGTAGCCAGGATAAAATTAATAGCAATTCCATAAGGAAGGCTTTTTATAAGCTTGGCAAAAAGCTTATGGAACTTAAAATTAAAGATATAAGAATCGACGTCCCAAACATTGAAGGTTTTTGCTACAGTAAAACTGCTCAAGCTATAGCCGAGGGACTACTAGAATCAGAATATAGTTTCGAAAAATACTTATCCGAAAAAAAGGTTATTCCTACAGTCGAAGATGTATACCTTAATATTGCAGATGAAGAAATTGAAAGCACTCAACTTGGAATAGATAGGGCTACACTTCTTATGGATAGTGTTTTCCTAGCTAGGGATTTAGTTAATGAACCTGCTATATATTTAACACCTGAAAAGCTTGCAGAGACTGCACATAATGAATTAACGCCTCTAGGAATTAGTGTAGATATTTATAATAAGGATGAAATTTCTAAGCTTGGTATGGAAGCTTTTTTAGCCGTTTCACAAGGATCTGCCAATGAACCTAGATTTATTGTTATGAAATGGAATGGCGACAAGGATAGCGATTATAAAACTGCTCTTGTAGGAAAAGGCCTTACTTATGACTCTGGGGGATACTCTATTAAACCTACCGACAGTATGGTAGATATGAAGTCTGATATGGCCGGATCAGCCACGGTTATTGCAACTATGAAGGCACTGGCTAAATCCAAGGTTAAACAAAATGTTGTTGCTATTGTGGCAGCCTGCGAAAACCTAATATCAAGTAAATCCTATAAGCCAGGCGATATTGTATCTTCTATGTCCGGCAAAACAATAGAGGTACTAAATACTGATGCAGAGGGTAGATTAACGCTTGCAGATGCCTTATGGTATGCTGTAGACGTAGAAAAAGCAGATCAAGTAATAGATATAGCTACACTTACTGGAGCCTGCGTAGTAGCCCTTGGGGATGTTTACACAGGTGCAATTACTAATAATAATGAGCTTATGGATAAGCTAGTTGCTGCTGCCAATTCATCTGGTGAATATATTTGGCAACTTCCAACTAATGAATCCTATAAAGACCTTATTAAAGGCACCTACGGAGACCTTGCCAATACTGGTGGTAGAGGGGCTGGGACTATAACGGCAGGACTTTTCCTAGAAGAGTTTGTGAAAGATACCCCTTGGGTTCATTTAGATATTGCCGGAACCTCCTTTTTAGATAAGCAACGTGGCTACCTACCTAAGGGTGCTACAGGGGTTCTTGTTAAAACTTTATATAACCTAATTAATAATTAAACCTACTGGAGATAGATAGGAAAATCTAGGAATATTTCTTAAAAGACCGTATGCTAGGGCTATGGTTATAGATAGACCAAGTATTATATTTGCCAGCCTATATTTTCCATTATCTTTGGCAAACCAGTAAAGACCAAGCATTATTGGTGCTATAAACAATAATGCATTGAACCTAAAAGCCTGATAAAAGTTAAATTTAAAACAGGAGTTTACCGCCCGGGTCATTCCACAACCTGGGCAGTAAAGTCCTGTTATTTTATTAAATATACATGGCAAAATTGGCCCCTTAAATGGGTCCTTAAAATAAACAAATACACTTAAAAGTATAAGAAACACCCCAAGTATTATTATTTCTTTTCTTTGGGCAAGTTTTTTAAACATATCTCACTAGGTCATTAATATCCGATTGTATTATTGCAAGCACTACAATATGTAGGCCAAATAAGGAAAGTATCAAATATAAAACAGAGTTGTCTGAAGCATGCCTTCCCGCTCTTTCTTGGGCCATATATAGCTTCTTACCCATCTTATAATTCCAATATATTGTGTACAGACCGCATGTAACTATAGAAAGCAAGAGAACCATCCCACCACTAGTCCCCATTTCACCACTAAGTGAATTAGCCTCGTCTGTTACCTTAACTAACCAGTACAAGCTATATATCCCACATGTAATAACAGAAAAGAAAATTGCTAGCCCTACATTTCTTTCTTCAATCATTTAAATTCCCCCTTTGTTGTTTTAAATTTCTACACTATTATATCACACCACCTTTTACTTTGCACCATTTGTTACCTTTTACTTTTTAATTGTTTTTATTTTATACAACATTATAAACCCCCAGTCTTTTGCACAATTCTTCTTCTTTAAACATTATTATCTTAAACATATTTACAGTGTTACTTTTTGTCACAATTTATTTTTTTACTTTACCTACAATTATGGTATAATAGCTACAGGCATTATTATTCAATTCTTATAATATCAGAAAGGGGTAATAAAATGAAACTAAAAGGTAAAGTAGTAATTGCGCAAGGTGGAGGACCAACAGCAGTAATTAATCAATCCCTAGTAGGAGCTGCCCTTGAATCTAGAAAATTCCAACAAATAACTAAGGTATATGGAGCTGTTGGCGGGGTTAATGGTATTATTAATGAAAGATTTTTAGACCTAACCCAGGAGACTACTCACAATCTAGAGCGGGTTGCAAGAACACCCTCTTCAGCGCTTCTTTCCACAAGAGATAAGCCTGACTTTGCATATTGCCAGGAAATATTTAGGGTTTTTAAAGCACACGATGTTAGGTATTTTTTCTATATTGGAGGCAATGACTCCGCTGATACAGTTCGTATTGTAAATGAACAAGCAGAACATGAGAATTACGACTTTAGAGCTATACACATACCCAAAACTATAGATAATGACCTATTAATTAATGACCACACCCCTGGGTATGGATCAGCTGCTAAGTTTGTAGCCCAATCATTTATAGGTGTTAATCTAGATAACCGAGCTTTGCCAGGTGTACATATTGGCATAATTATGGGTAGGCATGCTGGTTTCTTAGCTGCAGCTTCTTCCATAGCACAAAAATATCCCGACGATGGACCACACCTAATTTATCTACCCGAGAGAGCTTTTGATATGGATACATTCCTGAAAGATGTTAAAGAAGTATATGATAAGTACGGCAGATGTATAGTAGCTGTTTCAGAAGGAATCCAAGATGAAAATGGTGTTCCTATTATTACTAAATTTGAGAATTGCGAATATGATGATCATGGAAATGTTGAGTTGTCCGGGACTAATGCACTAGGTGATTTACTTGCTAATCAAGTTAAAGAAAAACTCAAAATAGAAAGGGTAAGATCTGATACTTTTGGCTATCTACAGCGCTCTTTCATGGGTTGCGTTTCTAATGTAGACCAACAAGAAGCTAGAGAAGTTGGGGAAAAGGCTGCCCAGTTCGCCCTATGGCATAATGTAGATGGTTCTATTACAATCCACAGGACTGGTTATTATTCTGTAGATTATAAGTTAACCCAGCTAGATAAGCTAGCCGGAAAAACCAAGTATATGCCAGATGAATTTATTAACGAAAAGGGTAACCATGTTACAGATGCTTTTAAATACTATTTAACACCATTATTAGGCTCTGATATGCCTTCTGCTAGTATGTTAAGAGCCCCCATGGCAGACAAGATACTTAATAAATAGAAACTCTATTAGATTTAAATACAAAAGGGAAATGTGAGTTATTTACACATTTCCCTTTTAATATAATTAATTTCTTATTATCTAGAAGCTACAAGCATCCCTTTAAAGCCTCAAGATCTAATATTTTAAATGTATTCCTATCAAATTCAATAATACCTTCATCTTGCATATTTACTAATTCCCTAGATAGGGAGGGCCTTTGTATATTAAGATACTCTGCTAGCTCACTTCTTGTAAGGGGAATTTTAAATACTGGTATTTCTTTCTTATAATATTCCTCAAGTAAATATGTGCTTACCTTCATTCTTATAGTTTTTAAAGATAGCATTTCCACCTTGTTATGAAGCATGGCTGCTTTTTTTGATACTATATGCAAGGTATTTTGAATAAGGCGCCTATGACCATCACACATATGAGGACACATACCTATAATCCTATCTGGTGCTATAAAAAGCACCTTACAATCTGTCTCTGCCGTAACAGTTTCCAGCCATTGCCTTTCAGTAAAGGCTGAAATCTCACCGAAAATTTCCCCCCGGCCTATCCTAGATATAATTAATCTATCTCCAGCCAAGGTTTCCTTTGTTAGAATAACCTTCCCTTCTAAGACAAAACCTATGCCAGTAAACTGACTTCTTTCAATACTTATTATCTCTTTTTTCTTATAATTTCTAATACTAGGATTTGAACATCCAAGTATTTTTATTAACTCACCACGTTCAATACCCTGAAATAATTCTGAAGCTAATAGCATATCAGTCCATTGTTCATACACCTATACACCACCTTACTACCCTACATTAAATTGGGATTCATATAAATAAGAATACATACCTTCCTGCTTTAATAGATCTTTATGGGTCCCTCTTTCTTCTATTCCATTTTCAGTAAGAACAACTATTTCATCAGCATTTTTTATGGTTGATAATCTATGGGCAACTATTAGTGTAGTCCTTCCCTTGCTTAAACTTTCTAAGGATTTTTGGATTAGCATTTCAGTTGTATTATCAAGTGCTGATGTGGCCTCATCCAGTATAAGAATTGGTGGATTTTTAAGGAAAATTCTAGCTATAGAAATTCTTTGCTTTTGCCCCCCTGAAAGTTTAACTCCTCTTTCACCTATATTAGTATTATATCCATCAGGTAAACCTACAATGAAATCGTGAATATTGGCTTTTTTGGCGGCTTCTACTACATCTTCAAAATCTGCATCTAAATCGCCATACCAAATATTTTCTCCAATTGTTCCAGTAAATAAGAATACATCTTGCTGAACGATTCCTATATTCTTCCTCAGGGATTCTCTTTTTATATTCTCAACATTTATATCATCTAATAAAATTTCCCCTTCATCTATATCATAAAAGCGTGGTATTAAGTGGCACAGGGTTGTTTTACCTCCACCTGATGGCCCAACCAAAGCAACTGTTTTACCTTTTTCGATATTTAGATTTATGTCCTGGAAAATCCTAGTATTTTCATCATATTTAAAGCCAACACCATTAAAGTCTATCTTTCCTTCTACTTTATCAAGTAAAATAGATCCTTCCTCTTCTTTTTCTTCTTCTTCCTCTAGTATTTCTATGAAACGCTCAAAGCCAGTCATACCAAGCTGGAACTGTTCTACAAACTGTACTAGTTTTTTTATAGGTGCCAGAAATAGATTTACAAAGAGTAGATATGCTACATAATCCCCAAAATTAATATAACCTTGGTATGTAAAATATCCTCCCGCAATTAGTACAACTACATTTAATAAATCTATAATAAAGTTAGTACCTGAGTAAAATTCTGCCATTGTTTTATAGGCATATTCCCTTGCACTTTGAAAACGATTATTACTTTCCTGAAACTTCTCTACCTCATGCTCCTTATTAGCAAAAGCCTTAGCCACCCTAATACCTGAAATACTATTTTCTAAGGAAGCATTGACTTCTCCAACTTCCTTCCTAGTTTTTGCAAATGCATTAGACATTTTAACCCTCTTTTTGACAGAAAACCAAATAAGCAGTGGAATGAAGGCAAAAATTATAAGGGTTAATGTTAAGTTAATTGTTGATAAGATGATAAAAGAACCTATTAACATAATGCTAGATACAAATATATCTTCTGGTCCATGGTGGGCAAGCTCTGTTATTTCTTGTAGATCATTTATGATACGGGACATAATAACCCCAGTTTTATTTTCATCAAAGTAGGAAAATGGAAGTTTTTGAAGATGTTTAAATACATCCCTTCTCATATCTGCTTGCATTCTAACCCCTACAACATGGCCATAATACTGTATAACATAATTAAGCATTGCCTTTAATATATAAATAAGCAGTAAAATTACGGCCCATGTAAACATTAACCTTAATTGTTTATTGGGTACATATTTATTCATTATATTCCTTGTAATCATTGGATAAAACAAATCACATAGGGCTACTAAAAAAGCAGCTATCATATCTATGGCAAACAACCTTTTATGCGGCTTATAATATTGTATAAATTTCTTTATCATGGTATAAAACCCCTTCTAGTATTAAGCTTTTATCTATTATTAAACACTGGTTATTATAACTAAGTTTATATCTTATGTCAATTTATGTCCTATTACAAAAGCTAGAAGCACCTTATAAAAATAATCCCGGTGATTCTAGCTTTATTTATATTTTAAGCTTTATTTTTCATTAGTCTTCTTTGAAATGTAATAAAAATCCCAGCTGGAATTATAATCCATCCTAGACTTTTAATTAGTGAGTTTTTTGCTTGAACTTTTTGCTTTTGCATTTCCCCTTCTACCATAAAGTCATACCTATCCCTAAGTTCTTCTTCAGATGGTATTTTCCTATCCTTCTCTTCATCTTCATATTCATACTTTTCATTTACTTCCCATCTTCTAAAATCTTCATATGATTGGTAATAAGGAGCTGGCGATACTAAGTCTGCAACTGCCATAAATGCTGCTACACTTCCTCCTATTGACATCATTAAGGTTGCAAATAATACTAAATATACATATATATTTCTAATCATATCTTCTCCCCCTTCATCTTCACTTATATTTTTATTTCCTGCCTTAATAGCAACTGCTATTACAAAAATTATTCCTATAATTATTGCTAAACTTATTACTGGAAACAAAACTGAAAACATCATATGATCCCTCCTATTTACATAGTTTAAAGGTTTAAACTGCTAAATAACCGGCATAGCCTGCTAGTAAGACTACAATAGCAAATACCATTCTATATACTGCAAATATCCTCATAGGCTTGCGCTTTAAATAAGATATAAATTTATTTATTACTGCTAGTGCAACTATAAAGGATACAATAAACCCTACAGCTAGAGATATTATCTCTGAGCTTGTTAGCACCATAATACCACCTATCTTTATAAGTTTTAGGAAGCTCATTCCTACCATAACTGGAATAGCTAAGAAGAATGAAAATTCAGCTGCTGCAACTGTAGACAAACCTGCTACCCATCCACCAATTATTGTTGATGCTGATCGGGACATTCCTGGTATAATAGCAAGGCATTGAAATAAACCAATAATTAAAGCCTGCTTAGCTGTTATCCTAAACATATCATTCATGGATTTTTGGTCCCTAAATCTATTTTCTGCATATATCATTGCTATACCGCCGAAAAACAGGGTAAGAGCTATTGGTACTGGACTAAATAAGTATTCATCTGCTAAATCATCTAATAATATACCAAATACCCCTCCAGGTATACAGGCTATAAATACCATGAGCCAAAATTTAAATCCTGATTTTTGATATCCCACCTTATTAGGAAAAAAATTAACTAATGTATTCCAAATCTTATCCCAGTATAAAATAACTACTGCAAGTATAGCTCCAAGTTGTATTACATATGTATACATCTCCACATAACTTGGAGTAGTACCCTCAAACCTTATTAAATTTTGGAATATTACTAAATGCCCTGTTGATGAAACGGGCAAGAACTCTGTTAACCCCTCAACAATCCCCAGTATTAGGGATTTAATCGCTAAAATCATCGTATCCACTTAATCACCTTTTCTTATTTATTATATTTGTCTTATCTAATTATACTATAAACTCTTCCTAGTATACACCTTTTTTACTAAATTAAAATAGCTTTCATTATTGTTTTTTATATCTTTTAGGTTTATAATAGTACTGTATACAATTATGTATTGAAATATGAAAGGAGCTATTATAATGGCATTAGTATCAACTAAAGAAATGTTTGACAAAGCTTTCGAGGGCAAATACGCAATTGGAGCATTTAATATTAATAACATGGAAGTGGTTCAAGCGGTAACTCGTGCTGCTAAAGAATTAAACTCTCCTGTTATGTTACAGGTATCAAAAAGTGCTCTTGAATATGCAGGGCCAGAATATTTAATGGGAATGGTTAATGCTGCTGTTGAAGAAACAGGTGTAGACCTTGCTCTTCACTTAGACCACGGTCCAGACCTTGAAACTATCAAAAAGGTAATCGATATTGGATTCACATCAGTTATGTATGATGGATCCCATCTTGATTTTGAGGAAAACGTTGCAAACACGAAAGAAGTTGTTGATTATGCTCACGCAAGAGGTGTAGTTGTTGAAGCCGAACTAGGAGTTCTTGCTGGGGTAGAAGATGATGTAAATGTAGCTGAAGAAGATGCAACATATACAGATCCAGACCAAGCTTTAGAATTTATCCAACGTACAGGATGTGACTCTCTAGCAATTGCTATCGGAACAAGCCATGGCGCTGTAAAATTCAAAGGCGAACCAAAACTACGCTTTGATATTCTTGAAGATATAACTAATAAATTAGAAGCTGCAGGTATTAAAAATTACCCTATTGTATTACACGGTGCTTCATCTGTTGACCAAGATACAGTTGCTAAATGTAATAAATATGGCGGTAAACTTGAAGGATCTAAAGGTATCCCAGTTGAAATGCTTAGAAAAGCTACTTCAATGGCAGTATGTAAAATAAATATGGATACTGATATTCGTCTTGAAATGACAGCAGCAGTTCGTGAAGTATTTGTTGAAGATCCAGCAGCATTTGATCCACGTAAATATTTAGGAGCAGGACGCGATGCTGTACAAGAAATGATTAAAGGTAAGATTATAAATGTTTTAGGTTCAGATAACAAAGCTTAAAATTTTATAAATTACACTAGAAATGGACTAGATTTTCATCTAGTCCATTTTTTATTATTATTTACTTATAAACATTTGTGTCCAAACATTGCCACTTTCAATATGCCCTACACCTATATGTGTGTAATTTCCTAGTATATTTTTTCTATGCCCTTCACTATTCATCCATGCACTAACAACTGCTTCTGGACTCCTTTGGCCTTTGGCTATGTTCTCCCCAGCTGCCCTATATGAAACACCGAATTGCCTCATCATATCAAAAGGTGATCCATAAGTTGGGCTATTATGGTCAAAATAGTTTCTACTTTGCATATCCTGTGACTTTAATTTTGCAACCTTACTTAAATCATAGTCTATTTTAAGAGCAGGTAATCCCTGTCTTGCTCTTTCTGCATTAGTAAGCTCTACTACTTTTACTTCAAACGCACTTACAGAACTATTAACTTCCGGAGTTACTTCTGGCTCTAGCTCAGGAGTTTCTTCTGGAGTGATTTCTGGTTCTATAGGTTCTACTTCTGGCTTACTTTCTGGTCTTTTTCCTTGGTCTATGTACCAATCATAGTTTTCTTGATCGCAAACATAAAACCTTTCTATGGTTTTTGGATTGTACCTATATAGGCGACTATGAAAATCCCTACTTCTATATGGAGCTGCAAATGTTTGCTGTGATTGTAAACCTAAACTAAGGACTGTTGCACCTACAAATGTTAATAATCCTGCCTTATTTTTAATTTTCATGTTATACTTCCCTTCTTAATTTGTTTTCAAAACTTATCGATCTAGTATATTACTAACTTGATAAGCTTTGTTACATAAGTATAACATAATTATTAACTAACATCTTCAGGAACATTCTTCCATTATAATAAGGACCTTATTTTATCTCCCGCAGCATTTTTTATACTTTTTACCACTTCCACAAATACAAGGTTCGTTACGTCCAATCTTTTTATCCTTAACTATGGTTTTTGATTTATTATATTCTTTTCTAATTTCCTTACGCTCTTCTATAGTTAAGATATCTTCCCATTCCTCAAGCTCAAATAGCCATTTAGCTTTAGCATCTAGCATATTTTTATAAAGCTCTTTATAATCTATTTCAAAGCTTACTTGGGAGTCCTCTGTTAATGACTGAAGATCATATTTATCTTTTAAACTATCGTTAATTCCATCAACAAAACCTACAAATTCTACATCTGTCATCCTATGCTTCTTAGCAAGCTCTGATATTGTCCCTTCCACTATTTCTTCTGGGTTTGAAAGAATGCTTTGGTATACATCTTTTTCCCTCATTAAATAATCTTCTACCATCTCTGTGTACTGCTCTTGTGACTTAGTATTTTGTGCATACTTATCCCATTGTTCATATAAAGTCATACTTAAAAATCCTTTCCTATATCAAATATTTAATATTTAAACTAACTTTAAAAACTCTTTTATCACTTTTGCCATCTCATTTGTTTGGCATACTATATCATGCTCTATTTTTCTTGTTTTTAAGCCATCAATTCCTTTCGGAATTTCTCCACCAATTATATCATTCATTTTATCAACTAGTTCAAATTCATCAGTTTCCTTATATGCTTCTGAATCTAAGGCATCCATTACGCTACTTGGAAATTTATAAGGACTTGCCGTAGAAACTATTACTGTTGCTGTGCTATCAGATCTATCAGCTTTATAATCTTCATAAACAGCGTATGCTACAGCTGTATGTGTATCCATCAGATATCCTGTAGATTCATATACTTCCTTAATAACTTCCTGGGTCCTTACATCATCTGCATAACCACCATAAAAATCTATTAGGTTCTCCTTCATTTCACTAGTTATATCATATTTGCCTTGTTTTTGTAATTGATCCATTAAATCCTTGGTTAATTCCGCATCATCGTTAGCAACATAGTATAGCAATCTTTCTAGGTTGCTTGAAATCAAAATATCCATAGATGGGGACATGGTGATATTAAAATCCCTGTTTTTATCATAACTTCCATCTTGGAAAAAATCATATAAAACCTTGTTACTATTGGATGCACATATTAAATCACCAATAGGTAAGCCCATTTGTTTAGCATAATAGGCGGCAAGTATATTACCAAAATTACCAGTTGGAACAACAACATTCATTGTATCCCCTTCTTCAAGAGTTCCATCTTGCATTAACTGTGAGTAGGAATGGAAATAATATACAACCTGCGGAATAAGTCTTCCAATATTAATAGAGTTAGCTGATGAAAAAACATAGCCATTCTTATCTAGCTCTTCCCTAAATTCTAAATCTGCAAATATATTTTTTACTCCTGTTTGGGCATCATCAAAGTTGCCATTAATCCCTATAACACAAGTATTTTCGCCTTCCTGGGTAATCATTTGGCGTTTTTGTATTTCGCTTACTCCGTTTTGTGGGAAGAACACTATAATTTTTGTTCCATCTACATTGGCAAACCCTTCAAGTGCTGCCTTACCTGTATCCCCAGATGTAGCTGTTAATATTACTACATCCTTATCAATTTTTTCCTTCTTTGCTGATGTCATCATTAAATATGGCAAAATAGAAAGTGCCATGTCCTTAAATGCTAATGTTGGGCCATGAAAAAGCTCCAAAAATTTTAAATCACCTGCAGTATTAACAGGTGCTATTAAATCATTAGCAAATTTGGAATCATATGCCCCATCAATACAACTTTGTAATTCTTCCTTGGAAAAATCAGCAAAATATAATCTCATTACCCTATATGCTAATTCCTTATATTCCATCTCCTTCATATCACTTAAGGAAAAATCCATTTCTGGAATATACTCTGGTACAAATAGACCTCCATCATTAGCAATGCCTTTTAATATTGCCTGACTAGCCCTCGTACCTTCTTCCCCACCTCTTGTACTTCTGTATGTAATCATTAACACTTCCTCCTTAGTACTTTCATATTCTTTTTTGATTATACCACATTTTATCCACATATTTCACTATTCTTTAACTATTAATAAGAGCACAAGATATTTTCTTGTTTTCTTGGCACTTTTTGCCTTCCTATGTAACATAAATTCCCCTCAATGCATAATCTATAGTAGAGATTCCTCTTATGGCACATGCCTTATAAGTCTCTAATATATTGATTAAAATAGTACTAGGAGGTATATGTATGACACGCTCACTAAGGGATAGTTTAAAATGCCTTGTAAACCAAAAAGTAATCATTTATGCTGGAAAAATCAAATACTGTGTTGTTATTACGCAAGTGTGTGATTGTTATGTTAAAGCAATTGAAATGGGAACTGGGTATGTAAAAGTATTTAACCTAGATCGTATTGACTATGTAGAAGATTTCTACTCATAACTTTTAACAAATAGAAAAAGTTATATTAAATTATATAAAGGAGGATTTTTTATGAGCTGTAATTGTAGAGGTGAACGTTTCTTCACTCGTCCTATAGAAGATAGTTGTGTAGATTCTAGAGATTTTGTGCAAGATAGTTGCGCAGGTTATGATAATAGATGTAATTGTGGATATTATGGTTGCAAGTGTAATGCAAAATCTGTAATTCCTGGTTGCTGTACTGGCGGTGTGGCTGGTGCTACTTTTAAGGATGGACTTTGCCAGTTTGTTAATCGTAAGGTTTTAATCCGTGTTGGCTGCCAAACTTTATGTGTTGTAATTGCTGAAGTTTGTGACTGTGTTTTAAAAGCAATCTGTCCTAAGACGGGTAAAGTATTATACTTCAATCTTGACCGTGTGGTTGATGTTCAAGATATCTATTCATAAAACTAAGGAGCCCATAGGGCTCCTTTATATTACTCATATACGCTTCTTTTAAGGGCACCTATAAATGGTAGGTTCCTATAATATTCTGCATAATCTATTCCATAACCTACTATAAACTCATCTGGTACTTCAAAACCTGCATAGTCTATATCAACATTCTTTTCACGTCTTGCCGGCTTATCTAAAAGTGTACATATTTTAATTGAACTTGGATTCCTGCCAGTTAAGATCTTCTTTATGTAAGCCAAGGTTAGTCCTGTATCTACTATATCTTCTACTATTATAATATGCTTACCTTCTATACTATGCTGCAGGTCCTTTTCAATTCTAACTACACCTGATGATTGCGTAGATGTTCCATAGCTTGAAACAACCATATAGTCTATCTGTAGGGGTATGTCTATCTCCCTTATAAGATCACTCATAAAAACACTTGATCCTTTTAGTATTCCTACCACTAATACTTCCTTACCCTTATATTCCTTGGAAATCTGCCTTCCTATTTCCTTTGTTTTCCTAGATATTTCATCCTCAGATATTAATATCTTCTCTATATCATTTCTCATCCTGCACCTCTTTTATATTATTAATTATTATAACTTCCTAAATTTTGCTTTTCTATTATTATATGTTGTAAAGTATTTAAAGCCTGCTTCTTTCAGTAGTTGCCTGCCCTTTTCGTAATCTGCGCCAATATCTTCTGGCCTATGTGCATCTGAACCAATGGTAATTATTTCTCCTCCTAGATCCTTGTATCTCTTTATAATATCAAATCTAGGGTGCATATGTCCTACTCCATACCTAAGTCCTGATGTATTTACCTCTATACCCTTAGAATTCCTAATTAATTGGCATAGTATTTCATCAATTACTTCCCTGTAATCCATATAATCTAGGTCTGTATTAGGGTAGTTACCATACCTACAAATAAAATCTACATGGCCCAAAACATCAAAGTTATCAAAGTTATCAATGCATTCTTTAATAGCATGGAAATATTCCCTAAAAGCTTCTTTTTTTGTTTTGCCAGCAAAAAAGTTGCCACTGTAAAAATCTTGCCCATTAAGTGAGTGCATAGAACATATGATGAATTCAAAAGGATTATTATTTATAAATTCATCTAACACATCCCTTCCTCTTGCCTCATAGCCTATTTCAGCACCTAGTTTTAGGTTTATGTGATTTTTGTATTGCTCCTTTAGCCTATTGAATTGGTTTATGTAATCACTTATGTTGGTTTCAAGATGGAATTCTTGACTTGACGGATCTGCTTCATGATGATCGGTAATCACCATTTCATTAAATCCTAAAGATATAGCTCTTTTTATTTGTTCTTCCATGGGTGTTACACTATCCAACGAATAATTAGTATGCACATGATAATCTGCCTTATACATTAGCTAAATTCCCTCCATAATTATATTATTCTTATTTATTATTGCTTGTAGCATCTATGGCTGCCATATAAGCCGATGACCAAGCCCACTGCAAATTGTATCCTCCACAATCCCCATCAATATCTAATAACTCGCCTACAATATATAAACCTGGTATCTTCTTGGATTGGAGTGTATCTTGATAAACTTCCCTAGTAGAAATTCCCCCTGCCATTACCTGGGCACTATTCCAAGTCCTCGTACCAGTAGCTATAAACTTCCAATCCTTAAATGTTTGGGCAAGCTTATTTACTTCTTTAATGGTAAGGGATGAAGATAATCTTCTCATATCATTGAGACCTGCCTCCCTAAGTAATTCGGGAATCAATCTCTTATTAATAAGACCAACTAAAAATTCCTGCAAGGATCTCTTAGGCTGATACGCCATTCGCATCTGTATTATAACTTCCAACTCTTCCAAAGTATAGTCAGGGAATAAATCAAGACTAACGCTAGAACTACTTCCTTTTTGCTCATTCCTACCAACTAGCCTACTAACTTGAAGCACCGGTGGACCTGATATACCATCCTTGGTAAAAAGTATCTCACCTAACTCTTCACGCCTATTACAACCGTCACTTACAGTTACCTTACCCTGGAACTTAACCCCCTGTATCCTTCTTACAATTTTTGTATCTAGTATAATTTGCACCAGGGAAGGGAATGGATTTATAACCTTATGCCCCATTTTCTCCAGTAAAGATAACCCGCTTCCATTTGATCCTAGGCTAGGACTAGCCTTACCCCCAGTAGCTACAATTACCTTGTCTCCATAGTATGATGTATGATCCAAGCAACTTATCTTAAATCCTTTATTAACTTGGCTAATTTCTTCTACTTCCTTATCTAGTAAAACTTCAATAGCTAATCTATCTATCTCCATCCTTAGCACATCTAAGACACTAGATGCCTGATCAGAAAGTGGAAAGACCTTCCCACCACTTTCGACTTTGTGTGCTATACCTAGCTCTTCAAAAAACTGTATAGCCATATTGGGGTCGAAACCCGTTAATCCACCTAATGCAAACTTGGGATTGCTTCCATGATAATTCCTTATGTTGCAATCTATATTTGTTATGTTACATCTGCCATTACCTGTTGCTAATATCTTCTTGCCTACTCTGTCTGTCCGTTCTAAAATAGTAACTTTAGCACCCTCCCTAGCTGCTACTATTGCAGCTACAAGGCCAGAGGCTCCCCCTCCTACAATTACTAAATCTAACATAAATATTTCCTTCCTAGATATCTATTGTTTACCATAATAGTATACATTATTCATCGTACTCTTGCAAAATCATATAAATTGCATCTGAATTTTCAAGTATTTCATCCTTCTGCTCTGTACTAATCCTAATTCCTTTATCCAGCACCTTGCTTAATCCTTCCGATAAATCATGTTGTTCTAGTCCTGTCTCCTTGTAAAATACCTTGTGGCCACTTCTTTCTATTGATATTACTATATTCCCATTATTAATTGTTAAAATATAATTAGGGTCTATCTGCCTCTCCATCACCTTAGTAAGTATTACTTTATCCACATCATAGCATGTAATAACATAGTCAGGAAACATCTTGGCAAGTTGAGGTTTTGTATATCCTAGCCAATTAACACCCTTATATTCCTGGCTTTGGCTTACTAGTCCAAACTGATCTACTATCTCTATTGTTACATCAGTATCTGGCTTAATCCTAACCACATCCTGGATCATTACTGTTTGGTTTTCTTGTGGGCCTTCTTCTGTATCAGCTATCTCTTGCTGTGGTAATTCTGTTACTGACTTTGGTATTGCTTTAATATAGATTGTATAAATTAAAAGTGCTATAAAGAAAAAAGTTAGGACTGCACCTGTTAGTACTACCCTATACTGCCTTTTGCTAAACATCTACTTCCTCCTTGTTTATTAGGTCCTATATGCTTTTTATAGTATTAACATATTATTCCTAATTTAAACAAGGCTTTTATTATTTTCCCTTTAATATTCCTATGATTTTGTTCCCTCCTGGCATTAGTTCAAGTTCCACTATAGTAAGGGCTTCTAGCCATATAGCTGCAATTCCGTAGATAAATATTGCCAAGGGAACTAGCAAAGCTATATGAATAAATGCACTTGATGTCACTACTGATAATGCCAGATGAGCCAGTAAGGTTATAATTCCCATAAGGGCTGATATTAGTGCTGGTTTAATAAATATCTCTTTCTTATCTAAAACCACACCTGTTAATCTAACTACTGCTTTTATATTAAGGTAGGAAAACATCATATAACAACCTATTGTACTATATATAATTGCATGAATATTTATATATGGTACAGGCAATAAAATCATATTTAATGTAACTTTTATGATACAGGCAACTACAGCATGAATTGTTGGTAGTTGCTGCTTACCAAGCCCTTGTAAAATACCTGTACAAATCTGGGAAATTGTAATAAAGACAATTGCAATTGTACCTAGCTGTAAGAGGGAGGCACCATCTGGTTGCGACCTAAATAAAAGTCTTATAATAGGATCAGCTAATACTCCCATACCTATAGCAGCTGGAAATGCAAATAACATACCAATCTTTAAAACAAGCTGAATCTTTTCCCTTACATCATCAAAATCTCTAGATGCAACAGAATATGAAATAGCTGGTATTGATGCTGTTGATAGGGAAATAATAAGAGATACTGGCACACTTACCAGTGTCAGGTACTTAACAGAATATTGTCCCTTTAGCATATCTACAATCTGAATGGCTGTTAAGCCAGATATATCACTAATACCAATATAGGATGTTTGTCCATTTGCCATCATACCTTCTATTACCTTAGGTAATTTATCATTTATCATCTTTAAATCAATGGTTGATGTTAAACTAAATACTGCAGTCCCAAGTAATATAGGTATAGTTGTCATTAGTATTTTCTTTAGTATTTCCCAGCCTGATTCACGACTATGGCTTACACTTCTTTCTATATTCCTATTAATGTCAGGCTTAACTAGCCAGTAGACAAATAGTATAAATATAAAACCAGATAAGGCTCCTATACCTGTACCTAGTGTACTACCAACTACTGCACTTTCAAGCCCTCTACCTATTAAAGCATGGGCAAGTATAACACTAAATATTGCATTAAATAACTGCTCTATAATCTGAGAAATAGCAGTTGGCATCATAGTATTTAAACCTTGAAAGTACCCTCTAAAAGACGACATTAACACTACTATTAAAACTGTTGGTGCTAGTGACTTCATTGCATATACCGTTCTAGGTGATCCCATCATATTAGCAAGATTACTTGCAAATATCCACATTATTATAGAAAATATTCCCCCAAAAATTCCAGAGTATATTATAGAAATTTTAAAAACCCTATGAGCATCCCTATAGTCTCCCTTGGCTACTCTCTCGGCAACCAATTTAGAAATAGCAGTTGGTAGCCCATAAGCGCACAAGGTAATTAATACAGTATATATTTGAAATGCATCTGCATACAAACCATTTCCTTCATCCCCTAATATGCTTGTTAAGGGAATCCTATATATTAAACCAATAATTTTAGTTAGAAAGGTAGCAACAGCAAGAATTGCTGCTCCTTTAACAAGCCCAGAGCCTGATTTCTTTTTAGTCATTTAGTAGGCCTCCTTTTATTAATCCGTTTTATTATATCATATTAGGCTGATAATATCTGATATTTCGACATTTTACCTAGTTGCTTTGCCAAAGTATGTTTATCCTAGTATAATACAAGTATTAATTATAATTATAGGAGGCCTGAACATGAACAATCAAAGTAAACACTTTTTGCATGGCGGAGACCTTGACTCCATCTCCAGTGCATATGGAATACCAAGGGATGAGATAGTAGACTTTAGTGGTAATATTAACCCCCTTGGTATCTCTGGACTTGCAAAGAAGGAAATAGCAAATAACCTAGATCTAATCTCCACATATCCAGATAGGAACTATCAATCACTTAGGGATAGTATCTCTGATTATGTAGAGGTAGATGCCAAACACATTATAGTTGGCAATGGATCTACTGAACTAATTTCCCTTATTATACAAATGAAAAAACCTAAAGACATCTTAATATTAGGTCCAACTTATTCCGAATACGAACGTGAATCTTCAATTGCAGGAAGTAATATTAAGTATGCCCAACTTAGGGAAGATAAAAACTTTAAACTTGATCTTAATGAAATTCTTGATCAACTTACTGATAATCTTGATATGTTTATTATTTGCAATCCAAATAATCCTACAAGTACAGCTATAAATGTAGATCAGCTTAAAATTATTTTAGATAGGTGCAAGGAAAAGGATATATTCCTTATGATTGATGAAACATATGTAGAGTTTGCAGAAGATATGGAATCTATAACAGCTACTTCTTTAATCCCTGATTATGATAATTTATTTGTTTTAAGGGGAATTTCTAAATTTTTCTCAGCCCCGGGGCTTAGGCTAGGCTATGGTATGTCTTCTAATATGGAATTACTTGACCATATGAATAAACATAAAAATCCATGGACCATTAATATCCTAGCAAGCTTTGCTACCGAAATTATGCTAGGAGATAAAGATTATATAGAAAAAACCAAAACCATGTTTAATAAGCAAAGGGAATTTGTATATAAGGAATTGCTTTCCTTTAACAATATAAAAGTATATAAGCCAGAAGCAAACTTTGTACTCTTTAAGCTTTTAGACTCAGAAATTAAGGGATATAATGTTTTTGATAAAATGATAAAGAAAAAAATGCTAATTAGGGATGCCAGTAGTTTTCCCTTTTTAGATGATAGCTTCTTGAGATTTTGCTTCCTATTACCTGATCAAAACAAGGCATTAATTGATGCCCTAAGAAAAGAAATTTCTTAAATCAAAAAAACTTCCTTTTATAAACTATAAAAGGAAGTTTTTATAAAAATAATATTTTATTCTGGTAATTCTATTTGCTCATCTTCTTCATCTTCTAGCATTATTTCTACATGCTCAACTTCGTAGTCTTCGTCTTCAAAATCCTCATCTTCATCTTCATAATCAAATTCCAAATTCTCGAAGTCTTCATCATCAAAATAATCGAAGTAGTCTTCCATATCTCTTTTTCTTTTGTTGCAAACCCATAATGTTATTGCAACCAACGAGCATATAATAGAAACTCCTATTCCAAGCCAGATCCACTTGGATTGTTTCTCTTTTTTGTTCATAAAACCTCTTACTTCATCCATTGTTAATGGCATATCTTTTACCCATCTTTTCATGATATGTGCTCCTTTCACTTGTCTCTAACTTCCCTTATTATACCAAGAAACTCTGGTAAATACAAGAAAATCACTTTGTTTATCATTTAATATTATTTAAATTGTATGGTGTTACTTGATACACATAGTAGTTTAACCAATTAGAGAATAAAATATAAGCGTGTGAACGCCAATTAACGACAGGTTTCCTTGTAATATCATCATTTTCATAATAGTTTTCTGGCATATTAATAGGCAAATTCTTGGCTAAATCTCTTTTATACTCACTTTCTAACGTTCTTCTATCATATTCCGAGTGGCCTGTTGCAAAAATTTGTCTACCATCTTTTGAAATAATTAAAGCTGCACCTGCTTCCTTAGAACTTAGTAGCACTTGCAAATCTTTAACTTCTTCTATATCTTCCATCCTTACCTCTGAATGGCGTGAATGTGGTATCCACACTAAGTCATCTAGGCCTTGTAGAATCTTTTCATGGTTATGTCTAACATGAGGAAATATACCAAATAATTTATCTTCTAGTGGATATTTTTTTATCCCATAATGGTAATATAAGGCTGCCTGGGCTCCCCAACAAATATGAAGAGTTGAGGTTACATGAGTCTTAGTCCATTCCATAATCTCCTTGAGTTCTTCCCAGTAGGCAACATCCTCAAATTCTAGCATTTCTACAGGCGCACCTGTAATAATCATACCATCAAATTTTTGTTTTTTTATTTCTGGGTAAGTTTTATAAAATTCTTGTAAATACTCAGGAGCTGTATTCTTAGATTCATGGGACGTAGGATGTAGGAATGTTACTTCTATTTGTAGCGGTGTATTACTAAGTAACCTTAAAAGCTGCACTTCCGTATCTTGCTTAATAGGCATTAGGTTTAGAACTACTATCTTAAGCTCACGAATATCCTGAGTAATTGCTCGTTCTTCTTTCATAACAAATATCTGCTCTTTTTCCAAAATTTCAACTGCAGGCAAGTTGTTAGCTACTTTAACTGGCATGACTTCCTCCTTTTAAATCATCATAAAATTTATTGTACCCTATATATAGTCTGTTGTAAATACTATGAGTTGTTGATATCATACAATGTGGTATAATAAATAAAAAAGGTGGTTATATGAAAATTTTTGACTTAATAGCAACGTCTACCTTTGGCATAGAGGCCATTGTCCGTCGTGAGGTAGAAGATTTAGGATATAATATTACAAATGTTTCAGATGGTAAGGTTACTTATACGGCTGATGCCGAAGGAATTGCCTTATCTAATTTATGGCTAAGAAGTGCTGATAGGGTCCTACTTAAGATGGGTGAATTTAAGGCAACAAGTTTTGAGGCCTTGTATAACCTTACTTATGATTTGCCCTGGGAAAAATGGATTACCCAAGATGCAAAGTTTACTGTAACTGGTAAGTCTGTTAAATCAGGACTATATAGTGTTCCTGACTGTCAATCAATTGTAAAAAAAGCTATAGTTGATAGGCTTAGTAAACATTATAATATAAAATGGTTTCCCGAAACTGGGCCAGAATATACTGTTCAGGTATCTATCTTAAAGGATATAGCTACCCTTACTATAGATACAACTGGTAGTGTGGGCCTTCATAAACGTGGATATAGGGATAAACAAGGGGGAGCCCCACTAAAAGAAACTTTGGCTGCTGCACTTATACAGATTAGCTACTGGAATAAGGACCGTACCCTTTATGATCCTTTTTGCGGGTCAGGTACAATTCCAATTGAAGCTGCTATGATTGCAAGAAATATTGCACCAGGACTTAATAGAGAATTCGCTTCCTCACACTGGCCCCAGCTTGGGGATAAATTATGGAAGGAAGTTAGGCAAGAAGCATATGATAGTATAGATTTAGATACAAAGCTAAGTATCCATGCTTCAGATATTGATAGGCATGGTATATCTGTTGCTAAAGAAAATGCAGCTTCTGCTGGCGTAGATGATTGTATATCTTTCTTTGTTAAATCAGTACACAAAAGCCAATTACCTCGGTATAATTATGGGGTAGTTATAACGAACCCACCCTATGGTAAACGTCTTAGTGAAAGGGAACAAGTCCAGGAACTTCACAAGTCACTAGCTAATATGTTAAATACTGATCCTACCTGGTCATCATATATAATTACTTCCCAAAATACCTTGGAATCAGATTTTGGAAAGAAGGTTAATAAAAGAAGAAAACTCTTTAATGGGCGTATTCCAGTTGAATTCTATCAGTACTTTGGACCCCGCCCTCCAAGAAAAGAATAAAAAAATAGTGGTTAATGCACCCAACATTAACCACTACTTTTTATAATTTTTGCGCTCCATATGTCTGGGCAATTAAACTTAACTCATAGTTAAATTCTTGCAGGGATTCTACATCCCCTTCTTCCCAAAGAGCCCAAAATCTTTCATACAATTCATGCATATCCTTACCACCAGAAATCTCAGTTAGGCCTTTAATATTATCAAATATATCTGAGACAATATTAGATTCAGTCTGGAATCTCTTCTGGGCTTCTGTTACTTCCTTCCTTATTGCCGCCATTTCCTGATCTAGAAGGTAGGCTGCTTCTGCTGCCTTGCTTATCCTTTCTTCTATATGTTTTGGCATGTTCTTTTTATATTTGTATCTTAACGAATGTTCTATAGTTGCCCAAAAATTCATGGCTAGGGTCCTTATTTGAATTTCTGCAAATATTATTTTTTCACCAAAGGCTGTCTGGATTGGGTATTTAATAATCATATGAAAACTTCTATAACCACTACTTTTCATATTTTCTATATAGTCCCGCTCTTCTACTATAAATAAATCCTTTCCATCCCTTCTCCTTATAATATCAACAACCTTATATATATCTCCTACAAACTGGCACATAATTCTTATACCAGCTATATCTTCAATCTCTTCTTCTATATTCTCTAAGGCTATGTTCTTTTTCTTTGATTTTTCTATAATGCTTGATATTGCTTTCACCCTACCTGTAACATATTCAATAGGTGAATATTCTTCTAGTAATCTATATTCATTTTTGATACTTGTAAATTTAACTTCTAATTCCTCTACTGCCTGTTCATAAGGAATAAGTATACGTTTCCACTCCCACATTTCCATCCCTATCACCACCTTAACTAACTTATATTATATCAAACTACTATCTTAATTCAATAAAGCTAATAGATATAATGTACATATTTACTATACTTTTTTCATATATTGTACAAACACCTATGTGAAAGAGGGATACTATGCCAAAAAACACTCTTGTAATAAGCACCTTAATTCTGACTTTAGCAAGTTTTATTACCCGTATTTTTGGGTTTATCTTCCGTATATATATGTCTAATGTTATGGGCGCTGAAGCCCTGGGTCTATATCAGCTTGTTTTTCCTATTTTTATCTTAGCCTGGACAATATCTGCAGCTGGTATTTCAATTGCTGTTTCCCAGCTTGTAGCTACCGAAACCGGCAAGGGCCAAAGTGGAAATGCCCTACGCATTGCTAGGATAGCTATTTACCTTTCCCTATCAATAGGGATTGTTTTATCTATTATTTTATATGTATTTGCTGAATTTATTGCTATCTCCATTATACGTGAACCTAATACTATATTATCTCTTAGAATTTTAAGCTCTTGTATCCCTTTTATGGCAGTTTCATCAAGTATCAAAGGTTATTTTTATGGTAAGCAGGAAATGGGAAAGCCTGCTATTAGCCAGGTCATTGAGCAATCCGCTAGAATGTTAACTGTCTTCTTCTTTACTGGCTTTTTTGTATCTAAGGGCTTAGAATATGCCTGCGCTTTAGCTGTACTTGGTATATCTATTGGCGAAATTATATCTTTTTTCTATGCTTATATAGTATATAAAAAAGATACTAATAAGAGAATTGTGTCTAAAGCCACACTTCCTAATCATAGGGCTCTTTTGCTTCTTTTGTCCTTTGCGCTTCCCCTTACTATAAACAGGGTAATTACTTCCTTACTACAGTCTATAGAAAATATACTTATACCTATTAAATTGCAGGAATTTGGTCTAACAAACCATCAGGCCCTAAGTGTGTATGGCCAGTTTACAGGGATGACTATGCCCCTTATATTCTTCCCATCTGTTGTTACTGCCTCACTTGCAACAGCCCTTACCCCTGCAGTATCTCATGCAAGGGCCTCGAGTAATCAAAGGCAACTGCAATTTACGGTTTCTAAGACTATCCAGTTTGCACTACTCATTGGTATAGGATCTACCGCCTTGTTTATGTCCTTGCCACACGAAATTGCCCTGACACTTTATAATGAACCCGATGTTGGTAATATGCTATATTACCTTTCATTTATCTGCCCCTTTTTCTACCTCCAGTCAACCCTACTTGGAGTTTTAAATGGGCTTGGCAAGCAAATGGAGCTCCTAATAAGTAGCATTGCAGGATCCTTAATCTGCATAGCTATTATTTATTTTGTAGTACCTTATAAGGGTCTTATTGGTTTTATAGCAGGACTTATAATTTCCTCTTCCTTTGTGACTCTTTTGCACCTATCAAATGTACTTAAATATACATCTATACCTATTGATATAGTTAATTGGATTTTAAAACCAGCCCTAGCAGCTTCTGCTGGCGCCTTAACTGTTAGGTATATCTTGCATGCCTATTTACTAAATTACTTTTCCCTGCGTATATCCACCTTTAGCGCTATTGGGGCCCTAGGTGTATTCTACATATCTCTCCTATTTATATTAGGTTCCCTAACCTTAGATGATATTAAAATTTTTAGTAGCTAGTTAATCTTTCTGATAGTAGACAGTACCTTCCAGTTCCTTAGGTAGGTACTGCTGCTCTACATATGCGCCTGGATAATCATGGGGGTACTTGTATCCCTTCCCCCTCCCAAGCTTAGCAGCCCCCTTGTAATGACTATCCCTAAGATGGTCTGGTACACCTTCAATCTGGATGTTTTTAACATCTTGCAAGGCCTTATCAATTGCTATATAGGCTGCATTACTCTTGGGTGCTAGGGCAACATAGCTTGCTGCTTGAGATAATATAATCCTTCCTTCTGGCATACCAATCCTCTCTAGGGCCAGCATTGCATTAGTTGCTATAACAAGAGCCTGAGGGTCCGCATTACCTACATCTTCTGCTGCGCATATAATAATACGTCTTGCTATAAACTTAGGGTCTTCGCCTGCATATATCATCCTAGCCAAATAGTATATTGTTGCATCTGGGTCTGATCCCCTCATGCTCTTTATAAAGGCAGATATTGTATCATAATGCTGGTCACCGCCCTTATCATATCCTATTGCCCTTTTTTGTATACATTCCTGGGCAACTTCCAAAGTAATTTCAATCTTACCTTTTTCATTTCTTTTAGTTGTCATCACTGCAAGTTCCACCGCATTTAAGGCAGCCCTTGCATCGCCATTAGCTATTTCCGCTAGGAATTCTAAGGCATCCTCATTAATAATGGCATCATAAACTCCTAATCCTCTTTCATTATTAGTAAGGGCTTCCTTAATTAGCTTTTTTATATCTTCATTATTAAGGGGATAAAGCTCAAATATCTGGGACCTAGAAATTAAAGCTCCATTTACCTCAAAATAAGGATTTTCCGTTGTTGCCCCTATTAAGATAACTGTACCATCTTCCACATGTGGCAGCAGTGCATCTTGCTGGGCCTTATTAAACCTGTGTATTTCATCAATAAACAAAATAGTCTTTTTTCCATTCATTCCGTAGGATGTCTTAGCATCATCTATGGCCTTTACAATATCTTTTTTGCCTGATGTAGTTGCGTTAAGTTCCACAAAATTTGCCTTAGTAGTATTAGCTATAATCTGGGCTAGTGTAGTTTTTCCAGTGCCTGGTGGACCATAAAAAATAATAGACCTAAGCTGGTCTGATGCAATAGCCCTATATAATAATTTGTCCTGGCCAATTATATGTTCCTGACCTACAAACTCCTCCAAACTGGTAGGCCTGATTCTGGCAGCCAAAGGAGATTCTTTTTTCCTATTTTCACTATGCATATAATCAAATAAATCCATATCTTCACCTCTCCCCTATTGTATCATAGATGGGGACTGACCCCCAACAATTCTGACAACTCCATTTAGCTATTGACATATGGTCATCATATGCTATAGTTAATTTTGAAAAGGAGGCCATGAATTATGAACAATATTGGCAATCAATTTACAGATAAGTACAACTTTTACGGAATATATACTCCATTTGAATTACTAGAAGCTCATGGGAGCCCCTTATATGTATATAATGAGAATATCCTAAGGACAAGATGTCGTGAAATTAAGAACCTTGTAAGCTACGAAAATTTCACGCCCCATTATTCTATAAAGGCTAATTCAAATCCATCTTTACTGCGTATTATAAGAGAAGAAGGCCTTCACGGGGATGTTGTATCTCCTGGGGAACTTTATCTTGCTTTAAAAGCTGGATTTACCAGTGATGAATTGTTTTTTATTCCTAATAATGTTAATGATGAAGAAATGCAGTATGCTATTGATAATGATGTCTTAATTAGCATGGACTCTATTTCTCAGCTTGAAAGATATGGGAAACTTAATCCTAACGGAAAAGTAGCAATTCGTTTTAACCCTGGGGTTGGAGCAGGCCACTCAGCTAAGGTGGTTACTGGGGGAGAAAATACAAAGTTTGGAGTAGATAGTACTGATATTAATAAGGTAAAGAAAGTGCTTAAGGAATATAATCTAAGATTAGTTGGAATTAACCAACATATAGGGTCCTTATTTATGGAGGCTGAGCCTTACCTCGAAGGTGTTAAGTCAATCTTTGAAATTGCTAAAGAGTTTGAGGGCTTAGAATTTGTAGACCTAGGTGGTGGCTTTGGAATACCTTACAAAAAACAGGCTGGTGAGGAAAGACTTAACCTCGAAGAGCTTGGTAGGGAGTTAGACAAATTAATCCTAAATTTCACCAAGGAATATGGTAGCCAGGTTAACATACAAATCGAACCCGGACGCTATATTGCAGCAGAATGCGGCATCCTACTGGGAACTGTCAACGCTATTAAACATAGCTATGGTAGAAAATACATAGGAACTGACCTAGGATTTAATGTCCTACAAAGACCTATGGCCTACGGATCCCATCATGATATAGAGGTTTATTATAAGGATACTTCCCAGTTTTTATTTGGAGAAAGGCCAGCAAATGAAGAGGTTACTGTTGTTGGTAATATCTGCGAAAGCGGGGATATCATTGCAGAAAACAGGACTCTTCCTCAGATATTTGAAGGGGATATTCTTGGTGTTATGGATGCAGGTGCATACGGATTTTCCATGTCCTCTAGCTATAATAGTAGGCCAAGGCCAGCAGAAATTTTAATCTCATCTGGTGGCAATAAGAATGTTATTAGAACCAGAGATACCCTAGAAGATCTAGCACGTAATTTCCTTAAATAAGTTTAAATTTAATATTTTGAACACCAAAAAAGGCTCTGATTACTTGTTTTATGTAATCAAAGCCTTTTTCTCTACTTAGAAACTAGTTTTGTCCCAGCCTCTTTTTAGTGCTTTACATCCTTTCCCAATATAACTATCAAGATACTAGCAGCTATTCCTGAAACTCCTATAGCTATCATCCCTGCACTTACGCTCCATGCATCACTTATATTACCTATGGCCCAGCTCCCAATCATATTACATATTCCGCCAGCTGTAATGGCAAATCCCATAACAGTACCAGCTCCATTTTTATATTCTTTCATAATTAGGGCCATCATAGTCGGATATCTTATTGATATAAAGAATCCTGTAAGGGAAAATAAACCTAAAAGGTTATCACCTGATACTATTCCAGCAAATAATATTAGGGTAGCTGCTATAGTGAAATAAAATAGGCTTTTTATGTATCCAAATCTATCAGCTATATATCCGCCTACCAATCTACCAAATACATATACTACATAAAACCATGTTAAGTACCTTGTACTTGTAGCTATATCTAGGCTTCTACCTGCCTGGAGATAGTTAACTAGCCAACTAGTAACTCCTCCTTCCATTATTTCAAAAAAACCTAGTGTAAGTGCAATTAACCAGACCTTAGAAGATTTGGTAAGATCAATAACAGATAACTTTTCTTCTTCTTGATTTCCAGATATTTTAGGGAATTTAGCTAGTAAGACTAAGACCATTAAGATTACTAGTAAAATAGTTGTTGATAGGTAAATAAACTGCCATGAGTAACCTCTTTCCATAAATATACCTGCGTATCTAGGAGCTAGGGCAGCCCCTACACCAAAAAATAGGTGCATAAGGTTCATCATCATAGCAGAATTCCTTATGAAAATCCTACCACCCAAAACATTAGTTGCAATCTGGAAGCAACCAAGCCCTATGCCAAGGAGAAAATGTATAAAAACTACTCCATAAAAACCAGGTAAAATATAAAACAAGGTATTAGAAATAGCCATCACAACTATTCCAAATAGAAACAACCTTTTAATCCCGTATTTTTCAACTAGTATACCTCCAAAAAATGCAGCAATTAGGCTCCCTAGTAATATAAAAAATAACATTTGCCCTATTTGGCTATAATCTACTATGAATTCTTCCCTAATAGAAGGAATAACAATCCCTTTAATAGTCATTATCAACCCAAGTGCAAGCATGCACAAATATGCTATGGCTACAAGCATTCTGTATTCCCTATAATTCCTAATATCCTGGCTCATTACAACCTCCTATTAGATAATAAATCACCTGCTCTATATGATACAGGTGATTTTTATGATTATTCTTTTTCTTCAATTTCAAACTCATCGTCTTTTATTTCAAATTCATCATCTTTCTTAATTGATAAATTTGGTTCCTTAACTCCTGCCACTGAATTCTTCTCAACAGGGATACGTATTCCTCTGTTAAGACCAAATTCTATAACAAATAGGTTATTAACAACATCAACTACCTTGCCGTACATCCCAGTATTGGTTATTACCATGTCCCCTACTTTAATAGAATCTTGCATTTCCATTAAGGCCTTTTCACGCTTTCTTTGAGGTCTTATCATTATGAACCACATAATTCCAAAAAGAAAAACAAAATATAAAACTATTCCAAACCCACTTGAAAACAATCCTTCCATTACTTTACCTCCTAAATTTTATGTTTATTCACCTTGCCTATATCCTTCAAGTCGCATTTTCTTATAACTTGCAAACTCTCCATTATCTAATGCAGTTCTAATTTCTGCCATTAAATTATTAAAATAATATAGGTTGTGTATTACACTAAGTCTCATACCTAACATTTCCCTAGCCTTTAATAGGTGCCTAATATATGCCCTACTGTATTTCTTACATGTGGAGCATTCACATTCAGGATCTATAGGCCTATCATCTAGCTCAAACTTTTGATTGAATAAGTTCATTTTACCATGATTTGTATATACATGTCCATGTCTACCATTTCTAGCAGGTAAAACGCAGTCAAAAAAATCAATCCCTCGGTCAACACTTTCTAGCAGGTTCTCTGGGGTACCAACTCCCATAAGATATGTTGGTTTATTCTGTGGTAAATAGGGCACTACTTCCTCTAATATATGATACATAGTTTCATGGGACTCTCCTACTGCTAATCCACCTACTGCATATCCTGGTAAATCCATCTCAGAAATAACCTTGGCATTTTCTATACGTATTTCTGGAACTACCCCGCCCTGATTAATACCAAAAAGCATTTGCTTCTTATTAATTGTATCCTCAAGACTATTCAGCCTATCCATCTCAGTTTTACAGCGCTTTAGCCACCTCTCTGTCCTTGCTACTGAATTAAGGATGTATTCCCTATCCGCAAGTGCTGGTGGACATTCATCAAAGGCCATGGCAATATCCGACCCTAGATTGGATTGAATCTGCATACTTTCTTCAGGTCCCATAAATATCTTGCGACCATCTATATGTGAAGAAAAATATACGCCTTCTTCTTTAATTCTCCTTCTTGCTGCTAGTGAAAAAACTTGAAATCCACCAGAGTCTGTTAAGATAGGTCCATCCCATCCCATAAATTCATGTAGACCACCAAGTTGCTTGATGATTTGATCTCCTGGTCTAAGATGCAGGTGGTAGGTATTAGATAAAGATACCTGGGTATTAATCTCCTTCATATCATACGCTGAAACTGCCCCCTTAATGGCAGCTACAGTTGCTACATTCATAAACACCGGTGTTTCTATAACCCCGTGTGGAGTATGAAGTCTACCTCTCTTTGCTCTTCCTTCTACTTTTAATAACTCATACATGCCTGCAACTCCTTAAATATGTCAATTTACTTCATTACAATAGTATTAGATTACCAGAAAAACATATTTTTTTCAAGGATATTAAGCGCCTTTCCTACTAAGATTTAAGCAATTGATTGATTATGGCTAGTCTGATACAATTAGATAAATATTATAGTATATAAACAGAATTAAGGAGATGATATTATGGCTGGATCTGTTATGGGTAAGAACTTTCAAATCTCAACATTTGGTGAGTCTCACGGCCCTGCCCTTGGCGTTATTATTGATGGATGTCCTGCTGGAATTGGTCTTACTAGCGAGGATATTCAAAAAGATCTTGATAAGCGTAAACCTGGCACCTCCCAATTTACAACTTCTCGCAAGGAAGGGGATAAGGTTGAGATATTATCAGGGGTCTTAGACGGGGTTACCACTGGCACACCTATTTCACTTTTAATAAGAAACAAGGATCAACGTTCTAAGGACTACTCCAATCTTGAAAACATTTATAGGCCTGGACATGCTGATTTTACCTATGATAAAAAATACGGATTTAGGGATATTCGGGGAGGTGGACGGTCATCAGGTAGGGAGACCGCTGCTAGGGTTGCAGCCGGCACTGTAGCCAAAAAAATCCTGGATGAACTTGATGTTTCTATCCTTACCTATACACGTTCTATAGGTGATGTAGAAATAGATTATGATAGATTTGATAAATCCTTCATTAATGAAAACCCCTTTTCCATGCCTGATCCTAAGGCTAGCAAAAAAGCTGCTAATTTAATCACCAAGGCAAAGAAAGATCAAGATTCCCTAGGCGGTGTTATTGAATGTGTAGTCAGCGGAATGCCTGCTGGGGTTGGGGAACCTGTTTTCGAAAGGTTAGATGCTATGCTTGCAGCCAGTGTAATGTCCATAGGGGCAACCAAAGGATTTGAAGTAGGTAGTGGCTTCCAGGCTGCTAAAATGAAAGGGTCTGACCATAATGATAATTGGTATTATGATGAAGACAATAACATTAAGAAACATACTAACCATGCTGGGGGCATTCTAGGTGGTATAAGCGATGGCTCAGATATAATCCTTAGAACCGCCTTCAAGCCTACCCCTTCCATAGCCAAAGAACAGACTACTATTACAAAAGGTGGGCAAAACGCTGAGATAACCATAGAAGGAAGGCATGACCCCATAATAGTGCCAAGGGCTGTTATTGTAGTTGAATCTATGGTTGCAATAACCCTAGCAGATTATATATATTCCCGTATATTCTCGGATATAAATATGATTAGAAAAGCATATAGTAAATAAGGCGAACATCTATCATAACACCTGTCTTGACACCTCTCCTATCCTAGTGATATAATATAGCAAATTCAAGGATAGGAGATATATATGAATAGTGATATTTTAAAAAACTCAATAAGTAAGCTCAAAGAAGAAAAAGATGCTATTGTATTAGCACATTATTATGTAGACGGTGATGTTCAGGAGATAGCTGACTTTGTAGGCGATTCTTATTATTTAAGCCAGAAGGCTTTAGAATCAGATAATAAAATTATTGTTTTTTGTGGGGTACATTTTATGGCAGAAAGTGCCAAAATACTGAGCCCCCATAAGACAGTGCTTATGCCTGATAGTAGTGCAGATTGTCCTATGGCCCATATGGTTACTCCTAAAGAAATTAAAAAGGCTAGGGAGGATTATGATGATCTAGCTGTAGTATGCTATATTAATTCAACAGCCCAGATTAAAGCCTTATCCGATGTATGTGTTACATCCGCCAATGCAGTTAATATTGTTAAAAATTTAAAGGAAGAGAATATATTTTTTATACCAGATAAGAATTTAGGGCAATATGTGGCCAGCCAGGTACCAGATAAAAATATATTCTCAAATGATGGATGCTGCCCTGTACATAATATACTTACTAAAAACTGTATTAATGAGGCCATAGCTTCTAATCCAGACGCTTTAGTTCTAGCCCACCCAGAATGTTCCTTTGATATACTGGAAATGGCAGATTTTATTGGAAGCACCACAAGTATTATTGAATATGTATCTAGCAGCAAACATAATTCCTTTATAATATGTACTGAGGTAGGTATCCTCCATCAGCTAAATAAGGAAGGCAAAAATAAAAATTTCCATCTATTTAATGAGCAACAAGTATGCCAAGATATGAAAAAAATCACCCTAGAAAAGGTTTACAACAGCCTAGTTTCATTGGAACCTGAAATTCACGTAAATAATGATATAAGCTTAAAGGCTAAAACTGCCTTAGAAATGATGCATAAGCTCGCATAGTTATAAAGATATTAGAAGGGATGTTTTGTAAATGATTAATAGTATAAATATGAAAACAAAAGTAGATAAATATATATTAAGTGCCTTAGATGAGGATATTACAAGTGAAGATGTTAGCACT